>OCTX012259246.1_pt1 | contig 26762 bp, 19 predicted proteins | sample 1539691 | NCBI WGS metagenome assembly OCTX01 (sample SAMN02144231, study PRJEB22623) | gut metagenome | biome: sheep rumen | host: Ovis aries | place: New Zealand
GTCATCTGTACGTGGTTGGACTTTACCTGAAGTGCGGCAAATAGGGTGGTGAGCACACATCCCCAGATATATTTCTTTCTGTAGCAGAGAACCATTCCTGCAATTGTAGGAGGAATGTATGCCAGAGTCATCACCTTCCATATGTGTCCTGCAGCAATGATGATAAAGAAATATGAAGAGAATGCCCAGATGATAGCGCCCAATGCCGCCATCCATTGTTTGAAGTCGAATGCACGGAGCAGGATATAGAATCCGAGCATAGATGCGAAGATATACCAAACGTAGTCGGGAAGCCATAGGTGGTAGGCTTTCTCGATAAACGACATAGACTCCATTGAGTCATATGACGGGGCAATCTGATATGTAGGCATACCACCAAACAGGGAATTGTTCCATCGTGGAGTTTCCCCGTTGTGAGTTGCTCTGTATTGGTTTATGACCACGTTTATGCCGTCATTGGCGTTGCTATCGTGCTGCTCTATGCGTCTTCCATCTGTTACAGCAGGGTAGAAGTAGGCAAATGAAATTACTGCGAACAGTACTATGCAAAGCACATCTGGCAAAATCTTCTTGTAGCTCATTTTAGGTTATTGGTTATGGGTTATTGAACTTTGAGGTTATAGGTTATTGAGTTAGTCCGTCAACTCTTGTTACTACTTTGGCAGCCAGACTCATGAGAGCCATCCCTTGTGGCGATGCCGGGTCAAGAACGGCTGGAAGTCCGTTGTCGCAGCCTTCACAGATGTCTTGGATAAGTGGAATCTGTCCTAACAGGGGTACATTCAGTTCTTCTGCCAGTCGTTTTGCGCCTTCTTTGCCAAAGATATAGTATTTCTCGTCCGGATGCTGGGCAGGAGTGAACCAAGCCATGTTTTCCACAAGTCCGAGAATAGGTACATTCACCTTTTCGTTCATATACATATTCACACCCTTTCGTGCATCTGCAAGTGCCACTTCCTGTGGAGTGGAAACGATTACTGCTCCAGTCAGCTGCAGGGTTTGTATTAATGTGAGGTGTATGTCGCTTGTGCCAGGAGGAGTGTCCAGAATCATATAATCCAGTTCGCCCCAATTGGCTTCCTCAATGAGTTGTTTTATTGCATTGCAAGCCATAGCTCCACGCCATAGTGTAGCTTGAGCAGGATCTACGAAGAATCCGATGGACAACAGTTTTACACCATATTTCTCGATAGGGGCAATGAGGTCTTTCCCGTTTACATTTTCTGCGTAAGGACGGGCATCCTCAACTTGAAACATCTTAGGCATCGACGGACCGAATATGTCGCAGTCGAGCAGACCTACTCTGTGTCCCATCTTTGCCAGACCAATGGCGAGGTTGGCTGTAACTGTACTTTTGCCCACACCACCTTTGCCCGAACTTACGGCAATGATGTGTTTTACGTTTTTCAGCACTCGTTCCTCTTCAGCATCGGGCTGTTCTACAACCTTTTCCTTTACAGTTACTTCACACTCTTTCGAAACATATAGTTTCACAGCAGCTTCTGCTGCCTTCATCACAGATTTACGGAAAGGGTCTGTAGCTTTAGGAAAAATTATGGAAAAGGACACCTTCATTCCGTCGATACGGATGTCGTCCTCTACCATCTCTGCCTCCACCAGGTTTTTTCCGTTGCCTGGATAACGCACCGTTTTCAGCGCATCTATTATAAGTTGTGGATATATTGTCATTTCTGTTTAAAATATTTCTTAACTCTCAACTTTCAACTATTATCTCTAAACTCTAAACTCTCATTTCACTTCCTCATCGCCTTTGTACTCACCACCTCGTGTCCGTAGGAACGATAGCCATCTACAGGGATTTCTACGTCTGGTTCCTGTAGTTCTCCTTCTTTTGGCAACTGGAACTGTATGTATTTTATAGCTATGCCTCTCTCCAACCACATGCCTTCGTAGTAGGTCTGGATGCTTGTAAGTGCTTCGTCCATTCCCTTTGCTGCATACAGGTCTTCTGTAAAAGCTTTTAGCGGCAGGTTATTCTTCTCAACCAGGTATTTAGTATATGTGGCAAGGAAGTTCGAGTCGGTCTTCACGTTTATGATTCCGCCATCGATAAGAAACTTGCGGTATCTTTCCAGGAAAAAGGTGGAAGTGAGACGTTTTGTGGCTTTCTTCATTTGTGGGTCGCTGAATGTAAGCCACAATTCGCTTACCTCTGCTTCGCCAAAGAGTCCGTCTATGCACTCTATGTTTGTGCGCAGAAAACCTACATTCTTCATGTCTTCGTGCAGAGCCTCTTGTGCTCCGTGCCATATTCTCGAACCCTTTATGTCAACACCAATGAAGTTTTTGTCGGGGTATCTGCGTGCCAGTCCTAAGGTGTATTCGCCTCTGCCACACCCCAGTTCCAGTACGATTGGATTGTCGTTGTGGAAGAAGTCCTTGTGCCAGTTGCCTTTCAGAGCGAACCCTTCCTTCTGCAATTGCCAGAACGGACATTCTACAACCAACGGATTGGCTGCCACATCTGCAAATTTAGCTAATTTTCCTTTTCCCATAAACGGATGCGAAGGTACGACTTTTTCATTATAAATAGAAATCCTGCGTGAGTAATTTGTACTCTTTACTCCATTCGCCTGTATCATCTCGCAGCAGGAGCTCGTTTCTTGTGGCAGGTTCTGTGTCGCGACTGAATTCCAGCATAACCCTTATGGCAGCCTTCCGAGGAGTAGTCTTTACGTCTGTTCGTCGTCTCAAGTATAGTCCTGCAATTGCTGCCTCGCTTATTGTGTCGGTTGCAGCAGAGTAGGGCACTATGACAGCCACTTTCCCATGTGGCGAAAGCAGTTTGCTGCTCTTTTCCATCAATACACTTATGGGCAAAGAAGACGAATGGCGGGCTTTGTTTCTTGTCTGGTCCGGACAATTTGTGTCTTCTTTGTAGAAGGGTGGGTTGCTCACAATCAGGTCAAAAGGTTCGGAAGAGAGGAAATCGTCGTTGAAATCGTGCTTTTTTATTTCAATTCGCTCATTCCATCGACTGTTTTCTGCATTTTCCTTTGCCTGTTCTACTGCTTCTTCGTCAATGTCTATACCGATGATGTTGAGGTTCGGATTCCTTTGTGCTAACATCAGGGCTATGAGACCTGTGCCGCAACCTATGTCGAGGGCTCTTTTGCCTTCCGAACTTACCCATGAACCAAGAAGCACGCCGTCTGTGCCTACTTTCATGGCGCAACGATCGTGCTTCACTATAAATTGTTTGAACCGAAATTCAGTTGTCAACTCCTAAATATCAATTATTCAATCACAACTCGAGTCCATCCGTGCTTGTCTGGCTCTGTGCCGTACTGGATGCCGCGCAGCAGGTTGTAGAGTTTTGTAGAAATAGGACCTGGCTTTCCGTCCTTTGAGAATACGAAACTCTTCTTCAGTTCCAAGTCGTCAATCTTGCTGATTGGTGAGATAACTGCTGCTGTACCACAAGCACCAGCCTCTTCGAATGTTTCCAGTTCTTCTTCTGGAATCTGGCGGCGCTCAACCTTCAGACCCAGGTCTTCTGCCAACTGCATCAGCGATTTGTTGGTGATAGAAGGCAGGATAGAAGTAGATTTAGGAGTTACGTAAGTGTTGTTCTTGATTCCGAAGAAGTTAGCAGCACCACACTCGTCCATGTATTTCTTCTCCTTTGCGTCGAGGTAGAACTCGCATGCATATCCGAGGTCATGAGCCATCTTGTTGGCACGAAGGCTGGCAGCATAGTTTCCACCTACCTTATAGATACCTGTGCCGAGAGGAGCACTACGATCGTATTCGCGGATGATTACATATGGATTGCAGCTGAATCCGCCCTTGAAGTATGGACCAACTGGAGTAACAAAGATGAGGAACAGATATTCAGAAGCTGGGTGAACACCTACCTGAGCGCTGGTTCCGATAAGCAGCGGACGGATGTAGAGTGTTGCTCCTGTTTCGTATGGCGGAATGAATCGCTCGTTCAGACGAACTACCTTATCTACCATTTCGTTGAATTTTTCTGTTGGCAGTTCAGGCATGAGGATGCCGCGACAGGTTGACTGCAGACGGGCTGCATTCTCATCGCTACGAAATACTCGAACCTTGCCGTCAGGACAACGGTAAGCCTTCAGACCCTCGAATGCTTCCTGTCCGTAGTGCAGACAAGTTGCTGCCATGTGCATCGGAATAGTCTCTTCCGACGATACTTCAATCTCACCCCATTTGCCGTCACGATAATAACAGCGAACGTTGTAATCTGTCTTGTTGTAGCCAAAACCAAGGTTTGACCAATCAATGTTGTTTGCCATTTCTGTATATTTTTAAAATTGTGCTTTCTCTATCGAGTGCAAATGTACTAAGTTTTCTTGTTATTTGTGCAACATTTTAATTTTTTTCGATTTTCCTTGCTAAATTTCATTTATTATCCTTACCTTTGCACTCGCTTTTCGAAAGGGAAGCTTTTTAGGTAGATCCGCTAGCTCAGTAGGTAGAGCACAACACTTTTAATGTTGGGGTCTTGGGTTCGAGCCCCAAGCGGATCACTTACGATAATCCGCAAATGCTGTTAATCAGGTATTTGTGGGTTATTTTTTTGTATGCCTTTTATTTATTCTGCAGCTATTCATTTCCTGTTTCGTCAATCTGAGGATTGTCACTTCAGATGCTGTTTTATCCATTCGAGGCATTTCTCTTGACTACTCTGAAAACGCCAATGGGCACTGGTTGGAGTGATGTCACATTGTTTTGGAGCTTGAATCTCGTTCCATGCAGCCCAGACTGATGAAGGCGAACAGGTATCATCGCTATAGCCCCAACTCATAAAGGTCGGAACGATGAGCTGGCGTGCAAAGTTGACTACATCAAAGTACTGAAGAGTAGCCACAGCCTTCTCTTCCGGTATGATTACCTTGCTGTCGCTGTAGAAGCTGGTGAAGAACTTTGGCCAGCCGCCTGCTCGCTGATGCAGAAATCCGGTCAGGTCGCAGAGGGCAGGGTAGAAAGGTGCGCAAAGAGTCACTTTGCTGTTTAGGGCTGCCGTAACTATAGAGAGAGCTCCGCCCTGACTGCCTCCGCTAACGATGACGTTTCGTCCATCCCATTCGGGCAAACTGCACAGGTAGTCTATGGCACGGGCGCAACCTACATATACATCTTTATAATAATATGTGTCTTTCGATTCCATTCCTTTGCGCATGTAGCCGTCGCACTTCTGATGTCGCATGTTGTTGTATTCAGCGTCGGGCAGGCGAGGGTCGTTGTCGTGTATTTCTATCTTCATGTAGATGAAACCATGACGAGGGAAATAGTCGTCGGGGTAAATCTTCGAACTGCCAGCTCCGGGAGGTGTGAGCAGTACAGGATGCTGTTTGCCGTCACATGGCATAGTCAGATAACCATACATCCATTTCTGTTTGCCTACATGCAGGCGTATGAGTCGTGTCTCAAATTCTTTGTTTGAGGCTTCTGGAACAGGATAGATTTCTGGTTGCATATCCACCTTGCGCGCTTCGTCAAGAGCTTTCTGCCAGAACTGCTTGAAGTCTTTGGGCATGGTGGCAAACGAACTGATGTCTTCAGGATTGAAGGCTACCTTGACTAAGTCGCTCTGTTTTTGTCCTCCAGCCTGAAATTCATATTGGCAGGCAAGAAACCCAGGAGTCAGCATTGTTCCCATAGGTATGATGACTTCGCCCCCAATGAAGGTAGTAGAGTCTTTTTCTTCGGGCAGCATCATTTCTGTTCCTACTTTATAATAGATTTTGCGCCCTTCAAGCGGTACTCCTCCTTCGCGTGCCGTAATGCGGAGAGTGGCACTCTGCCCTATACTGTAGTGGCTGTCCGGATGATTTGGTACAGCAATGGATTCAACGAATGGTTTACGTGGGTTTCCGAATTCCTGACGGAATTGTTGTGCATAGGTGCTAAGTGTCAGCAAGCATAAAACAAAGCTCAATTGTGTGGTCTTCATATGTATCAAAGTTTTAAATGAAACTGGTGTAGGATTCTGGAGTTTCAAATATGCGCAGAATCTACCACTCATAATCCTCTATATACTTGTCGAACTCCACAGGTTTGTTCCATCCGGCTTCGCGGAAGATGCTGCGAATTTCCTCTTGTACATCTGGCATAATGGGGCGTGAGCCGTTACGATACTCGTAGTAGTAGGTTCGACAATGCTTGCTGATAATACGCTGACGTACAGAAGGTTCTACTTTGGCAGGCATGTCTCCATTGAAGATGTGTGTCATTCCTATTGCTATCTTCACTTTTTTGCGGTTGCGGAAGTGAGGACATTTATCCGTTGCCACATCCTTACTCTGAAGGTTGACATTGGTGATAAAATTCTTGGTGGCAGGCATTTGCTGTCCTACCAACCATCGCAGACATTGTGCTTTCTTCGGACAGTTTTCTCCGTAACAGACTGTGTAACCATCCGAAGCTTTATTTGCAAACGTTTCTTTTTCAGTCATAATTTCTTTGCTTTTTGTTGCAAAGATAAATAAAGTAGGGTTAAAATCCAAATATTTCGCGGTAAGTTCAGTCCGAAGCGCTGCGGACTGTCAGTACGTCCCCTACGGACTGCCAGTCCGCTAGTTACGGACTCTGAGTCCGTTGGTTACGGACTTTCAAAGACTCTTAAGCATATTTTCTAATTGTTCCACAGCTTTGGTTATGTCTTCTTGAAATCTTTTGTGGTCGCGTAGGAAATCGGTCCTTCCATCGGAAAGACTGTCGTACAGTTCTGGGCTCATTTCATCAACATAGGAACCTATAGCATATTCTATGTCATCCTTCTGCCAGTCGAGAGAAGAATGTATATAAACGTTGCGTTTCTGATGTAGGAAACTATAGGCTGTCTCTATGCTGTATCTTGTTATCATACCTTCGGTTGTGGTTAGAAAGTAACCGCAAAGTTAATGATTCCCTTTTAACAAACTGCATAGTTTTCACTTTTTTGAGTATTCGAAAGAATGAACTTTTTGTTTCTTTTTGCCTTTGTTTAAAAATAATTATGTATTTTTGCGGCGAACAAGTGTTTTTATTTGTCTATGCTTGACAGAACGCAAACCATAGAAAAGTTGAAAACTACTCGTCAGTATCTTGACGAGCACTATGGTGTACACTCCATGGTGCTTTTCGGCTCGCTGGCTCGCAATGAGCAGCGGGAGGATAGCGACGTGGACATCTGTGTAGAAATGGTACCTAACTTATTCAACCGTGCTGGTGTGAAAATCTATCTTCAAGAATTGCTTGGTTGCAACGTTGATGTGGTGCGGATGCGAGAACGTATGAATCCCTTGTTTAAGCAACAAATTTTGAAATATGGAATTCGAGTCTACTGAAAAAATTCAGATGGTTTATGAAACCCTGAAGAATGTTGAGGCTGCCATCACACGACTTCAGGAGCGGACGGTGCAGATTCATACTGTCGACGATTTTCTCCTTTCACCTTTTGGCATGGAGAAGCTTGATGCTGCATGTATGGTGATTATTGCTCTGGGAGAAGCAGTAAAAACACTCGACAAACTCACAAACAAAGAATTGCTTCCCACATACCCTTCTATAGATTGGAAGAAAGTAATGGGTGCAAGAGATATTATGGCTCACCATTACTTCGAGGTTGATGCTGATGAAGTATTCAGCATAGTAAAGAATGATTTGGAGCCTTTGAAGAAAGCAATCGATTTCTTTAAGGAAGAGTTGTTGGGAAAAAACAATATATAACAAATAATGTGTAACCATATAAAACCGTAATTGCCTATGGGTTGAGGAAAGAATTAAGTACATCGGGATGAGGTAGCACTAAGTGTTGTTCGCCCACAGGAAACCTTATTGGGCATAAGCCCACCATTGGAAAAACATTATTAACTTACAGGTAAGCGTTCCTGTTCGTACTTATTAAAATATGATTTGAGCTTTTGCTCTTGTTCTTAGAACTTGAATACCGCCAAAAATTCATCAAAACAAGAACAAGCAGATAAAGGTTCACGTTGCAAAGGCGTGTACTGTTTGTGCTTGTTGTTTTGATTGGTCACTTGGCGGTAACCAAAGTTCTGATAAGCATCGAACGGTTCTCGCCTTTTTAATTTTATTAGTATGAAAAGAATTATTTATTTTGTATTCCTTGCTCTGACACTCTGTGCATGTGGTGGCGGCGACGATGATAAAAGTGGAAATAGTGGAAATGAATCTAATAGTACTAGTACCGATGCCGGCATTATCGGCTGGTATACCCGGCAAGATATGGCAGGCTTTTGGCTTGACCTGAGCTCCGATGATCACACCTATAGCTTTAACACGGAAGGTGAAATAATTGGAGTTTCTTCTATGTGGGGAACTGAACAAAATTTCTCTAGAAGCTTGACCGATGGCAGCGAGGTCTATTATATTCCTGATGATGAAACATTTATTAGGTATTATGTAGGCACCTATAAGGAAAACGCTCCGGCAGCAAATGGTAAGACTCTACTTTACAGATTCAACTACTCCTATCTTGGTACACTTGGACTTTATGCTACTTCAACCACCTATTATACATATTGGAGGGAAGGCAACAAGCTGTACACGACGGAAGACGGATGGACGGTCTATACCGTCACTCCAACAGGCATAATCCCCGATGGAAGCTCTTTCGTCTATTCCAAGTACGATCCGAACAAAGTTTACTAACAATAAGCAATGACAGTGACTATGAAAAGACTAAATATTTGGAGCATACTGATGCTCATGACTTTGACCTTCCCCCTAATGATTGCCTGCGGCGACGATGATAGCGGCAATAAAGGGAATAACGGTGGCAATAATGGCGGTAGTACCCCAACAACCACTATCGACATTGTGGGCACATGGCGCGCCTATTACCAGAGTAATGACCCGACTCGAGGTCAGGTATATGATTTGGTGACATTCAATGCTGACCATACGGGAACCGTCATCGAGGAGGTTGGCTATGGCAGTGACGGTTCTAACACCTTTACCTGGACACAAACAGGCAATGCCATTACAGTCATGTTGGAAGGTAATTACGTCATTACTTGGACAATTCAGCAGGTTATCAACAACAATACAGTGACTATCAGTGATGGCAAGCGGATTTATAATGTTGTCAGAGATAACACTGGCGGCGGGTCAGGCGGCAATACATCAGTTTCAGATTCACTCAACTATCATTAATACTTATTCTAAAATGATTGCTATGGAAACCATTAAATGAGGATACTTGAGCAGTTCGTGGAACGGATAGATTGATTCTTCCATTCATAGTACAAGAGCGGGAAGTAGAGCTGACATTCGTAGGCATTGGCTTCTCGCTCTCAATTTCATGGAACTTCTATGCCGTTTCCCAAATTCGTAATCTCTGAAAAAAGAGAAAAATGGAAAAGATGCTGATTGCTCATTGGAAAAAGTGTATCTTTGCAACAGAAATACATGGCTAACGAAATATAGAGAAGATGGACTATCTACCCAATGACCCAGCTATGCTGGTGTCGAGTATCAATATGCTACTTCGCGACGAGGAATACGATTCGCTCGAATCGCTTTGCTATTCTTTTGATCGGGAACCCGATGAGATTAAGAGCCGGCTGAAGGCTGAAGGATATGTGTGGAATGAGGGGCAGAAGCAGTTCCGCCCGGAAGGATATGATAAAAACTATACTTATGACTGACGAAGAACTGGATACGAGGGTCGCCCAAGCAGTGGATAATTTCATGCAGGGTTATGGCTGTTGCCAGAGTGTGGTAGCTGCTTTTGCTGATATATACGGACTTGACGAAGTGATGGCAAAGCGGATTGCTGCCGGCTTTGGTGGTGGAGTAGGCCGCCTAAGGATGATGTGCGGAGCTGTTTCCGGCATCGTAATGTTGGTTGGACTCGATTGCGGACAGACGGAAGGTAGTGACCGCGAAGGTAAATCCGCCTGCTACAAGGTGGTTCAGCAGCTGTTGGCTGAGTCGGAAGCAGAAAACGGCAGCCTCATCTGTGCCGAGATACTTGGCTTGAAGGGCTTTGAGAAAGCCAAGTCGAGTTATGTGGCTTCTGCCCGCACGGCTGAGTACTACAAGACTCGTCCCTGTGTGGCAAAGGTGGAAAGTGCCGCCCGCATCTTTGCAAACTATCTGAAAAAAAAGTGAGTTTCGTTTCTCCGTTAGCATTTATTTGCGTACCTTCGCACAGTTTTTTCGGAAACACGGGATGTAGCGCAGTTGGTTAGCGTACACGTCTGGGGGGCGTGTGGTCGCCAGTTCGAGTCTGGTCATCCCGACCTTTTTTCTTTTATTTACGGGATGTAGCGCAGTTGGTAGCGCACTACGTTCGGGACGTAGGGGTCGGGCGTTCGAGTCGCCTCATCCCGACCAATTGGAGTTGGAAATGAATATATTACTGGCTGACAATCAGGACATAACCCGTTTGGGTATGCATTATATCGTGAGAATGGCTCTCGACAAGTCTCAATACGATGAGATTGCCGATGTGCGAACTCACAAGGATTTGATGTCTTGGTTGCAAAAAGAAGGGCAGGCTGTCGTAATCATTGACTTGACACTTTTCGATATGCACAATGCGGACGAACTCCTGAATATGAGTTCGCGTTTCAGTCATGTGCATTGGATAATGTTTTCCGACAACCTGACAGAAGGTCTTATTAGGCGACTCAGCGTAGAACCTTCGTTCAGTATGGTGCTGAAAGATAGTAGCGCACAGGAAATACAGACAGCTGTGCAATGTGCCGTTAGAGGCGAACGCTATTTGGGACATCAGATAACCAATATCCTGCTTACTTCGCAGGCAGAAGCCGATAAACAGGATAAACTGACTCATACCGAGACTGAAATCCTGAAACTCATTGCCGCAGGCAAAACAGTTAAGGAGATAGCTAACGAGCGCTGCTCAAGCAATCATACTATTATTACCCACAAGAAGAATATCTTCAGAAAACTAAATGTGAACACTACCTATGAAGCCACGAAATGGGCTATAAAGAATGGGGTAGTGAACTTCGTAGAATACTATATTTAATTTTGCAGTTAGCAGTTATAATCAAGGGTCGGGAAATCTCCCGACCCTTGACTTTTTAGTTAGCTTTATTCGAAGTATCCAAAGCCGCTGATAGCTGTGAGCATTCGCTCTACATAATCCCAAGCTGTGTCGCTCCAATGGAATCCGAGACGATGCAGAACAGAGCAGGTGTATCGGTTATCACGATTTATGAAGACAGCCTTCTGTCCGTGAGCCATATCCTGATAAGCCATCATTGCAGAGAGCAATTTTGCCTTCTCTTGGTCTTGACCGGCTTCAGCAAGAGCCTTCTCGAATTCCTCATTTTCTACAAAGTTTATATTTCTTTCCACTTTGCTTAAAAGTTGAAGAATGTCGCCAAGGAGCTCCGTGTGGTTGTTGAACGGCTGGAAGACTGTACACTCCTTTGGTGTAGATGCAAGGAGAACCACAGCTTTTGCCGTCTCGTTGATAGGCGACATCTCAATGCTTTCGTCATAACTGTCGTAAGGACAACAACCAAGTGTAGAGAAAACCTTGAGTCGTCCCATATAACTGTTGCTGTTGAAGTTGACCTGGAACTCACCATCATAGCTTCGTGGTGCCAGATTGCCCACACGCATCACCTTACCATTAAGACCGTGATGGGCAACAGCATCGAGAACTATTCGTTCAGCAAGGAACTTAGAGTGGATATAGCGGTTGTCGAGGAACTGTCCGAACCAGAACTTGCGCTCGTCAAGTTTAGGTATCTCTTCGCCATTATTGCGTATTACCCACATCTCACCAACGGAAGTAGTAGATATATGTACCAGTTTGGCACCAGTCTGCAGACAGAACTCCACACAACGTTGTGCCCCGCCAATATTTACATCTTCAATGTCTGAAGTCTTAGAGAAGTGTTTTACATTGGCAGCACAGTTGAAGACGGTGTTGATGTTGGCGATGGAATCACCAACCACCTTTGTCATATCTTGTGTCACATCGCCATTGATGACGAAGAGACGTGTGCCGAAAAGTTCCTTGAATGATGTTTCGAAATAGTAGAACAGTAAATTCTTCAATCGCCTTTCTGCTGCAGGCTGATCTTGAGCACGCACAAGACATGTGATTGTAGGAGCATCAGAATCGATGAGTTCGCGCAAAACGTGGATACCCAGATAACCGGTAGCACCAGTAAGAAGCACATTGCCTAACTTTTGCAGTTCACCCTTACGGAATGATTCCGCATTGTTTTGTTGCAAGATGGCATTGATGCCTGAGTAATCGAAATTAGTTACTTCGTCATCATCGTTCTCTACAGGAGTATCACCTGTTACAAGCTGTGCCAGCAAACGTGGTGTGGCATGTGTGAAGACATCACCATAAGCTACATGGTGACCAGCCTTGTCGGCTTCGATAATAACTTTAGTAACCATGAGTGATGTTCCGCCAAGTTCGAAGAAGTTGTCGGTAGCACCAATCTTGTCCATAGACAATACTTCGCCGAAGATACTGCAGAAGAGTTTCTCTGTATCGTTTGCTGGCTCCACATACTTGTGATCTACAGCCTGAACAACAGGAGCAGGCAGCGCCTTCTTATTCACTTTCTGGTTCTGGTTCAGCGGAATGCTATCAATCTGCATCGTGGCAGCAGGAATCATATATGAAGGTTTCTGCTTACCAATGAAATCGTTCAATTCTTTTATGTCTATCTGCTCATCGCTAACGATATAAGCTGCAATGAACTTACCGCCATTCTCATAGTCAAATGCTTGAACAGTAGCATCCTTTATGCCTGGGAATTCGCGAATCACAGATTCCACCTCTTTCAGCTCGATGCGGAAACCACGAATCTTCACCTGACCATCTCGACGTCCTACAAACTGGATATTTCCGTCAGCCAGATAGCGCACCACATCACCTGTGCGGTAGCAGCGCTTCCCATTCCATTGTATGTAGGTTTCAGCTGTCTTCTCAGGCAGGTTCAGGTAGCCTCGGCTTACCTGCGGGCCTGCCACCAACATTTCTCCGGCAGCTCCAAGTGGAAGACGGTTCATGTCCTTATCTACAATAAAGAGTTGCAAGTTGTCCAGCGGTTTGCCGATAGGAGCATTCTGCTCAAACTCCGTCTGTTGATAGGTGGTCGTAAAGATAGTACACTCGGTAGGTCCATAACCATTATGAAGCTTATAACCTTTTGGCGGGGTAAGCGGCAGAATCTTTTCGCCTCCGACAGAGAGGTGGCGCAGCGAATGATTGTCGCAGTTCATTGCAAACTGGCATCCTACCTGTGTTGTCATAAACGAATGAGTCACACCCACTTCATTGAAATAATTATTCAAGTCAGGAAGGTTCAGACGAATGTCCTCTCCAACAATCACTACAGTAGCACCTGTGGTAAGGGCTGGATACATATCCATCATGCAGGCATCGAAACCATAGCTGGCATATGCAGCAACCTTGTCGCCAGGTTTGAGGTCGTAGTAACGCTGATACCAATGGCAGAAACAAACAAGATTACCGTGCTCCAACTGACAACCCTTTGGCACACCAGTAGAACCAGAGGTGTATAGCAGGATGAAAAGACTGTCGGGCTTTAGTTGAGAGTTGACAATTGACAATTGAGATTTGCCTTCCTCTGTAAGATCCGGAAGTTTTTCGATATCCTTTGTCAAAAGAACCTCACCCTGATATTCATCTACAACACCTCGCAATTCCTCATCTGCAATAAGTAACTTTGCCGAAGCATCCTGCATCATGAAGTTCAGGCGCTCCTTCGGATAACTTGGATCGAGTGGCTGATAAGCGCATCCTGCTTTCAATACACCTAAAGAAGCAATAACCATCCACTCGCTACGAGGAATGATGATAGAAACAACATCTTCGCTCTTGAGTCCTTTTTGAATAAGGTATGCAGCAATGCGGTCTGACATCTCATCCACTTGCTTATAGGTCAGTCGCACATCGTGAAAAATCACAGCAATATTGTCAGGCACACTCTCTACCTGCTTGCGGAACAGGGAAATGACGGTCTGTGTGTTGTCGTAAGGTACATCAGTATTGTTGAAACTGTCAAGCAAAGTTGTCTGCTTTTCGTCAAGCAGCGAAACACTCTTAAGTTTAGCATCAGGATTGGCGATGAAAGCATTTGCAGCATTACTGATTGACTGTGCCAGGCTCTGCATGAGTTCCTGACTGTAGCGTCCGTTGTCGTATTGCAAGCAGATGCTCGGCCTACCTTCAGGATTATTCTGGATATAAAAAGCGATTCGGAATTTTGGCGCATCCGACTCAAACAACTCCATAGTCACCGGTTGCCCCTTGTACTCATGTCCCTCTAATACTCCCATCTGGTAGGCGAACATTATCTCTGCCGAGAGATCGTAGTCGGAGGCGATGCGAGCGAAAGGATAACTCTCGTGGCGCAATGTCTCATCGAAGTTTTTGCTGGTTTCATTAATGAAATCCATCACGCTTTGTTCCTCAATGAAAGCACTTAATGCCAGCGTGTTGACAAACATACCTACAGTATTGCTGATGCGCAAGTCGGAACGTCCGTTACTGATTGTGGTTATGCACAACTGCTCATTGTTAGTGAATCGTGACAACGCATAGAAAGTGGCAGCAAGGATATGATGTGCTGGAGAGATATTGCGCTGACGACAGAAGCTGTCTATTTCATCGAAGTTTAGTGGACAATACAAAGTTTTCACAACACCTTGTTCCAGAGGATTGGTAAGGTCTGCAGGAACTTCCGTAACACCTTCAATCTTACCCAGTCGCTTCTGGAAGAAATCACGTGCTTCTGCATATTCCTCACTATTCTCAGCTTCTTTCTGTGCAGCCACGAAGTCAGCATAGGTAAACCTCTCAGGCTCTATATCTTTACCATTCATCAAATCACACAACTGGTCCAAGAACAGGTTGAACGAAGCACCGTCAAATATCAGGTGATGCACATCCGCCAAGAGATAAACATATTCCTCGGTGCTGACAATCTCCATGCGATACAAAGGTCCTTGTCTCAGATTAAATGGCTTGACGAACTCAACCATATATTTCTTTATCTCTGCTTCGTCTAACTTGCTTTGTGCAATGACAACAGGTTGGTTTTCATCAATAATTTGTATAATGTCACCTCCCTGGCTATCGAAATGCACATGGAACTGCGGGTGAGCTTTAATAATAGTTTCTACCGACTTGCTGAACAACTGCACATCAGTTCCCTTTGGGAAACGTATTGCCGCGGGAATATTGTACACCGTAGAAGTCGGTTGCTTCATGCAATCCACATAGACACCCATCTGTGCGTATGACAGCGGGATGTTGCTCATATCCGCATGCTTCACCTCATCAACTTCCTTATTGGCAGCTCCACTTCCGCTCATCATTACCTTCAGAATCTCGTTCTCAATGCTCTGCACACTACCTGTCTTAGCCAAAGCCTTCGAATCCAGCATTACGCCAAAACGCTTATTTATTTGTATCGCCAGCTTGATAGACATAATAGACGTCAGACCCACATACCCCAGTATGGTAGTCACACCAAAGTCCTCGGTATTGATAATCTCTGCAATGATGCTATGAATTTCCTGTTCCAATACATTGAGAGGAGCCGCAGACTCTTCCATCTGATTTCTTCCATCTGCCTTCTTCTCAGGCTTCGGCAGTGCCTTTTTGTTCACCTTCTGGTTCTGGTTCAGCGGAATAGCCTCTATCTGCATAGTTACGGCAGGCACCATGTATGGTGGCTTTTGGTCGAGGATGAATTTGTTCAGTGCCTCAATATCTATCTCCTGATCACCAACGATGTATGCAGCAATAAACTTTCCGCCACCTTCTTCGTCGAAAGCTTGCACGGTAGCATCCTTGATACCATGGAACTCGCGAATGACGGCCTCAACCTCTTTCAGTTCTATGCGGAAACCGCGAATTTTCACCTGTCCGTCACGACGGCCCACAAACTGAATATTGCCGTCAGGTAGATAGCGCACTATGTCGCCGGAACGATAAACATTGGAATGTTTTTCATCATCAGAGAATGGATTCTTGATATACACCTCTGCTGTCTTTTCCGGACGATTCAGATAACCGCGGCTTACCTGCGGACCGCTAATCCACAGTTCTCCCGCAGCACCAACAGGCAAGCGGTGGCCCTGCTGGTCAACAATATAAAGATGTGTATTGTCAGTTGGTTTGCCGATAGGTATTTCTTTTTGTTTCTTGTCAACAGGATATGTCGTAGTGAAGATAGTACACTCAGTTGGTCCGTAGGCATTATGGAACCGATAATCCGTTGGCGGAGTCAAAGTAGCCAGTTTCTCACCACCTACAGAGAGATGCTTTAACGAATGATTCTCTATGCTTGTTGCAAACTGATAACCCACCTGAGTCGTCATGAACGAATGCGTGATGTTGTTTTGCTCAAAGTATTCGTTCAGAGCGATAAGGTCCAAACGCAGTTCCTCTGGAATAATATATACCGAAGCGCCGCAAGTCAGTGCTGGATACATATCCATCATGCAAGCATCGAAACCATAGCTGGCGTATGCAGCAACATTATGCTCTGGTTTGAGGTCGTAGTAACGCTGATACCAATGGCAGAAACTTACGAGGTTACCATGCTCCAACTGACAACCCTTTGGCACACCAGTAGAACCAGAGGTGTAGAGCAGGATGAAAAGCCTGTCGGGCTTTAATTGACAATTGACAATTGACAATTGAGATTTGCCTTCTTCTGTAAGGGCAGGAAGTTTCTCGATATCCTTTGTCAAAAGAACCTCACCCTGATATTCATCTACAACACCTCGCAGTTCCTCGTCTGCTATAAGCAACTTTGCCGAAGCATCCTGCATCATGAAGTTCAGGCGCTCCTTCGGATAGCTTGGATCGAGTGGCTGGTAAGCACATCCGGCCTTCAGAACACCCAAAGAAGCAATAGCCATCCACTCGCTACGAGGAATTAGGATAGAAACAACAGGCTCCTCACTTGAACCTTGAACCTTGAACCTTGAACTTATATATCCTGCAATCCTGTCGGATATCTCGTCCACCTGCTTATAGGTGTATTTCTTATCTTTAAAAACAACCGCGATGTTGTCGGGTGTTGCTTTTGCCTGCTGACAAAACAGAGAAACAATTGTCTGAGTGTCATCGTATGGTAAATCAGTCTGGTTGAAACTGTCGAGCAGTTCCACCTGTGACTTTGTAGCTATATTGATATCACGCAGGTATTCCTCCTTGAGAAAACTCTCCACCACAGCTTCATAGCTCTCTAAAAATTGACTTATCGTCTGCTCGGAATAGACATCGGTCTTGTACTCTGCATTCACATAGCAATGCCCGTCAACGATGGCTGCATTCACATACAGTGGCACTTCCAACGTCGTGTGATCTAATTTGACAGCAGTTGTCGGACTGCCGCCTATCTCAACATTGTCCCATACCGTTCCGTGCCAAGCGAAGAATGAATCAACTTGCAACTTCAGATCACTTACCACATCGACATATGAATAGGTTTCATGTTCCCGACATCCCTTCATCTGCTCCTCTCCTGACTTCAGGAAATTGAGTACCGTAGTATCGTTGGTGAATTTCGCATATACAGGTACTGTCTTTACCAACATGGCAACAGTACGTGCCAGTTGTTTGTCTGTACGACCGCTATATACTGTATTGAACAGTACCTCTTGGTCGTTGTTGTATTTTGCCAACAGATAGCTATATGCGCCGGTAAAGAAAGTGCTTTTGAAAACGCCATGTGTCTTGCAGAAGGCATCAATATCCTTAAGCCTAACACTCATTTTTCGCTTAAAAGCGCCTATTTCCGACTCCGTTCCTTCCAAGTCGGGTATTAGCTGGCTAAAGGTGTCGCTGCAGTCGAAGTTCTGGGCATACCACTGTTTGTCTTCCTCAAAGGCTGGCGACTGACGCATTTCAGCTTCCTCACGTACAACGTCTGCCTGGGTCTTGCCCTCTGCCTCTAAAGTCTTGCCACAGTAGGCAGCATCAATATCGTTGAGCAATACCTTCAGTGTCGTGCCGTCGCCGATGATATGGTGAATATCAACAAGGAGATAAAGACACTTGCTGTCCTTCAGAAGACGAATGCGGAACAGCCTGTCGTTAAATATGTCAAATGCTTTCACCATCCCCTTCTTTTCCTCTTCTATATCGGTGATGTGCTCCACCTCCAGAGAGAACGTCTCACTGTCATCGATGCTTTGCATTGGTTCGCCTTGTTCGTTCAGTTCAATGCGTGTAAACAACGTAGGATGTGCGGCTACAACAGACTCTATCGCTTCTTTAAGCTTTTCTTCATCCAAACTGCCATCAAGCGTATATAAATAGGTTATATTATAACAGTATTCTCCTAAGTGCTGGACGCACTCTACATATATGCCATACTGTGTTTTTGATAATGGTGCTGTATTTTTCATATTTTTTTATTTAATTTTCGTTGGTGTACTAAAATACATTCATTGATTCAAGGAATATAATAAGAATGACGATAGGAACTATCCATCGCAGCATCATCAGATATATGAATGATACCAGTGGTGAACTTTGATACCTTGCCTTGGGAACGAACCATCCCGTGAACAGGGAAGTGCCCATTGCACCAATAGGAATCAGAATGTTGGTGGTCAGGTTATTGGCTGCGTCAAACAAATTCTTGTCCATTATCGTAAGCCAACTGACACTACCTGTCATTGACAGAATGCATAGTGAATTGGTAATCAATTGTATCACGCCTACAATAGTCACACTTTGATGTCTGTTGAGTGGTTGCTTGGTCTTCCCTGATGCTTCACATATAAATGCCACCATTACCTCCATCAGTGAGATGGTTGAGGTGATGGCTGCCACACACATCAGTGCAAAAAACGAGACGCTGGTCAGGGTAGGGCTGAACATATGCTGGAACACATTGGGCAGCGTGACAAATGTCAATTGAGGTCCCTCTGCCGGGCTAAACCCATATGCGAACACCGCAGGGAATACGATCATGCCTGCTAATAACGATACGAATAGAACCAGAACTATCATCTGTACCGACGTACTTACCACATTTTTCTCTTGAGAAAGCATTGACTCATCCTGTTCCTTTGGCATATAGCCTCCATAAGTGATAAGAATACCTAATCCTATAGACAATGTAAAGAAACTCAATCCTATAGCCTCAAGGATTACCTTGGGTGTAAGTTTCGATAAGTCTGGTTCAAACAAAAACCGCAACCCCTTAGTACCGCCGTCAAGGAATGCCATATGGAAAGCCATTGCTATCAACATCAGGAATAACATAGGCATCAGTATCTTGCTCAAACGTTCTATACCTTTATTGACGTCAAACCACAATACTGCTGCTGTCAGAAATATTGCAATGAAGGCATAGATTATCATCGTTGTAGGCTGGTGTTCAAAAGTATGGAAGAAATTTGTCAGTGCTTCTGCATCCATGCCTGCAAAAGTGTTCATTGCAGCTTCGACCATGTAGTAGAAACACCATCCGGTCACTACGAAGTAGAAACTAGTGAGCAGTGTTACTGTAATAATCATTAAACATGATAGCCATTGCCATCGGTTATTACCAGATAGGGTGCGGAAGGCTCCGTAGGCACTCTTGCCCGACAGCTTTCCTATCAGGAAATCGTTCATTACCAAAGGCAGACCGAATACCAATGAACAAACTACATATAGTATGATGAATGCACCACCGCCGTTCTCACCTACTACATATGGGAATTTCCAGATACTACCCAATCCGACTGCGCTACCAGCTGCAGCTAACAAAACTCCGATCTTTGATGAAAAAGAACTCATATCGTATTAGTTATTAAAAAGTTTTTTTCAAGGTATGTAAATTACATTTTGTAATGGATGTTCACTCGATTATTTTGGAGGATTATCCTTCGACGTCATGATGTAGAGTATCATGTCATCAGTTTTACACATGGCATCGGCACCGATACTTGTTAAGTTGTGAATACTTATTTTTTTCCTTCTTCAAGCGATTCTGGAGTTAAATCCTTGATAACTTCAAGTTGGTATGCACTTTTACCTATGAGTGCACCAAGGGCGATGGCAATGGGCAAACATCGCTATAATATGTTCTCTTAATTCTTTGTCCACTTTATTCTTGTGTTGCTATGTGCTTATTCGAATTCGAAGATGCTAATGAATCCTGTTAGTTTAAATACCGTCTTGATATCTTCGTTTACGTCACGTAATGTAACTTTACTACCAGAAGATTTAGCACCTTTCAATATGCCAAGTAAAATACGTAATCCACTGGAAGCGATATATTCTAAGTCTTTGCAATCGATAATAACATCCTTGCCATTGCTGGTATATAATGGTTTCAAAATTTCCTCAGCCTCTACAGCAGCAGCTGTGTCCATTTCTCCTTGTAATGTAGCAATATACTTGCCATCGATTTCTTCAAATTTTGCATTCATGACTATTATGATTTAATTAATTATTTGTTATATTCTTTATAAGTGTCAATATATTCTTTCCGTCTGTCCGTTCATAGTTGATGCTGTCCATAAGTTCCCGAACCAGCAAAATGCCAAGTCCGCCAATCTGGCGGTCTTCTGCAGAGAGCGTTGTGTCAGATTTCTGTATCGTAGTAGGATCAAATGCTGCACCTGAGTCAATAATCTGGAAACGAAGACTATTGCCGTCAAACATCATGTTAATAGTAATGTTACCTTTGGTATCTATCGGATATGCATAGTCTATCACGTTGACCACAGCTTCCTCTACTGCCAGACGCAACTGGCGAGCCAGTGATGTGTCAATGTTAAGGTTTTCGGTTGCCGTTTTTATGAAGTTGCTGAAACGTTTTACTTCATGCACATCATTTTTTATGGTTAATGTATCGGTCCAAGTACTTTCAAACTGTACAGGAGTATATTTGATAGCCAACATAGTTAAGTCGTCACTCTGTTCGGCATCCTTTACAAAATTATCTATAGTTTTAACTATTTTCTCAATAATCTCCTTTGGTTCATTATTGGTGCAGGTAGTAAGTACATCCTCTATTCGCTTCAAACCAAACTGCTTGCGGTTCGCGTTTTTTGCCTCTGTTAATCCGTCTGTATAAAGGAAAAGGGTACTATATGGTTGCAATGTTGTTTCCTGAACTTTATATTTTGTGTCATCAAACACACCAATGGGAAGATTGGGGTTGACATTAATCATTGACCACTGACCATCTGCGGGCGTGTCAGCATGTGTTGATGTATTGGAAATGATAAATGGTGCGTCATGTCCAGCATCGCAATAACGCAGATGTCCTGTTGGCAAATCAAGCACACCAATAAACATTGTGACAAACATGTTAGAGTCGTTTTCCTGACAGGCGAAAAGATTGATGGACTGCATAATGCGGGCTGGATTACTCTCATGTGTTGATGCTGAACGGAACAATGTATGGATGACTGCCATAAGTATTGCAGAAGGAGCCCCTTTCCCGCTGACATCACCAATACAGAAATACAACTTCCCATCACGTATGAAGTAGTCGTATAAATCACCGCCAACCTCACGGGCTGGTTTCAAGAACCCTTTTAGCTCTAGGTTTTTAGTGCTCAACTCTCTATGAGGCAACATGCTTTGCTGTATGTGACTTGCAACTTGCAACTCGCTGTCTATGCGTTCCTTTTCGGCATTAACCTCATTCAGACGTTTCAAATTGTTTGAACTACGCCATACGATGAGCCATGCAAAGAGCAGACCGATTACCACAGGAAGCATCAGCATCATACGCATTATTCGTAATCTGCCGAATACCTCACTGTCATCCAGAATATTTATGAGCAACCAGTCTGTTTTTCCGCCAACGTCGGTGTAGAACACGTGGTGTTTCCTGCCGTCTTTATCCCTTATTGCAAAATATTCGGTTTTATCGTGGTCTTTTTTCAGTCGTTCAAGTATATCCCTGAATAAAGGAGTATCGTTACCTGCCAATATGTTGCATTTTCCTGTTACCAGAATACGCTGAGTAGATTTATAGATTCTCTCCTCTTCCATAATGTTCTTCAGCAAATCTGTTGTGATATCAGCAAATACAACTCCTACAATATGGTTTGAACTGTTGTGTATAGGAGTACTATAGGTTGTTATGACTGATTTAGCGCCAACAAGATCTATGTACGGCTCGCTCCAATGTGATTTCCCTTGTGAAACAGGTATGCGAAAATATTCTTTTTTTGTATGGTCGATTTTGTAATGTCCTATTTGCATTGACATTATGGAGTCCTGATCCCTGCGTACAGCATATGGCTCAAAAAACGTACCCCATTTCGGATAGTAGTCCGGTACAAAAGCAACGCCACAACCCCAGACAATAGGATTGTTCTTAACCATTCTCCGTGTTATGTCGAACATCCAACTTGGCTCATCCAGACCTTCACTGACTACCCATGACATGTTGTCTATGGTTACTTCTACATCGGACAGCTTATTGCGGATACGAAGGTAGATGGAGTTCATCTCAACACCCACCATTCGTTCCATGGTCTTTTGTATAAAGTTCTGTGCGGAATAGAACATGACTCCCATCATCAACTCCAATAATAATACTGCAGAGATGATGACTGTCAAACTGGTACCAGAGTTCCCCAGTTGTTCCTTCCAAGTTTTCTGGGTGATTCCCATCTTATAAATTATCTGATAATAACTTTCTGTCCTGCTCCATTGATGTAAATTCCTGGAGTTGTAGGACGTTCAATTCGCACACCCTGAATTGTGTACCAATTCTCTTCTGTAACGTTCGACTCACTTTGTGGTACAATATTTCCAATGCCTGTGGAAGCGGAACTTAATGCACGGAGAGTTACTATTGAGTTTAATCCAGACGGAACGAGGTCCCATGTGGCGAAGGAGTCTTTGGTCGTACCCTCTGCACTTGAGATGACACTGAAGTTGATGTCATCGAAGATTCTCCATACTGTGCCGTTTTTGTCCAATTGGCGGATGCGGTTTGCAGGCAGGTTGGTTACTTCGATGCGGATCGTGTTTGAGCCTGCTTTGAGTGTCTTGTTGCAGTCGAGTCGGAAAGGTACGCTCCATGCGGTACCGATGCACTCATCGTTTATAAATACTTTGGCTGATTCACGAACATCACCAAGGTCAATTTCGAATCTGTAGGCAGTTTTAATTTGGTCCTCTGTAAGTGTTATGGTTGTCTCGTACGAACCTGTACCCATAAGCTGGGCTGTGTTGGCATCGATACCTTCCCATGTTTTAAGATTGTCGAGAACATAGCTGTTGGTGAATGTTGTGCCGTCTGCCAGAAGGGCATTGTTAAATGCAAGTGTCCAGCTGCCTTTAAGTGGGATGTCAGTAACTGTGAAGTCTGTTTCTTCGTTATCGACAGGCAATTCACTGCTTGAAATATCGGTGTCGTATGTTTGCAGAATCATTGATTCTCCTGAGTGCAAGTTGATATACACCTTGCCTTCGTCGTTAACGAGTGCCTGACGGATGCTGCCATCAAGTGGGTTGAAGATTGCTGCAGACTTGAAGTTTACAGATAGAGCTGTATAGTCTGCTATGTCGCCATCTGTGAGGTTGCTGATGAAATAGTGGTATCCTGTTGGGTTAGAACGACGTATGAAACGCAGACCTAACTGACGGCGCATTGGTTCAGGAGCGCATGCTGCATTGATAGTTGCTTCGTCGCGTGTTGTCTCTATAATTTTAGCTCCTTGATTTTTGAGAGTTTCCAACTTTGCGGCTGTAGCTTCTGGCATGTAGTTTTTTGTTGGTACATGTAGTGCTTTGTATCTTGCTCCGCCTTCTGTCACAATGTAGCCTCCTTCGAAACTGAGGTTCTGAATCATTTTGTCAGTAATGTAGTCGCTGCCATAGCCATATACGTCGAGTGAGTCTGCTACTCGATCCAATGCTTTATACTGATTAGGAAATTCATCTATTGGGCATAGACGCAACCAGTTGGTTCCGGCAGTATGCCATGAATTGTAGCATGGGAAATATACGAGGATGTCGTTGTCAATATTTCCCCATTGCAGGAAACTTTGACAACGGTTTACGTAGGTCATGAATTCACCAGCATCTGCCCAAATGCTGTTTGTTGGTGACATGTCGATGCTTGCATAGAATTTATATCCTGGCCAAGCGATGGACTGTGGAGAGTAGGTAGTTCCGTGGAAGAACATGCGGTTTACACCGGCAAGGAACATAAGATCCATTTCTGGTTTCATCTGCGAGAGAGAGGTGCGGAAGTGTTCTGTAAACCATGTAAAGGTCTCGCTTGAGGTAAGTTTTTTTCCTGTTACATGAGCTGCTGAGGCAGCAAGTTTCAGTGTGGCAAAATCGCTGGAGTTTACGTTGTAAAAACCTTCGTCTTTGCGTATTCCTTTGATATCAAGTAATGATTTAGTACGACCGTAACCTTCTATCTCGGGAATGTCAACCGATGCGTATGTGTCGATAAGGTTCGATGGGGAACCATGCGATTGGTTGCGGGTGATTACTCCGTGGCGGTGTGCAAATTCGTTCCATGGTTTTATGAAATTATCGATATACATATCAGCCATCGTTTCTCGATAGTCGGAACGTACCTGAGTGTTTGCGTCTGCTGAAAGACCGAGCAGTTCCTGCATGTGTTTCTGCAGTTTGTAGCCGCGCCGCGCTTCAAACTCTTCAAAGAAATTGCGTGACCAGTCGGCTCCGAATATCTCGTAAGAGTCGTTAAAGAACGTGGTTGGGTATGGAGTGCCAGCTTTGTTGAAGGCATCTTCGAATACTTTTATATAATTTTCGACAGCAGTCTTGTCAAGATGGTCAAGTACGTATCCTTCACCTCCTGGCGCAGGACGTTTAACCATTTGTCTGGTATGACCATTGTAAATTGCTATGACACGCCAGCGTCCTTGAGCCTCGGGTGTCCATGTAAGAGTGTTGCCTGTTACAAAACTTGTTACATCCACTGTGTCTACACCTTTCGTGCGTGGGTATGCCATTACGCAGTTTAATGTACTGCTTTTGGGTGGTGTTACGTCAAAGATTATGGTAGGATTAGTTTCAGAAATGGTTATATAACCGGATTCTTTGTATTCCAGTTTGCCGGCAGCCTCTTCAAGAGTAACTGACGGACCACCATAAGGCCATCCTGTTCCCATGTTCATATCAATCTGGATTCCATGTTCATTTCCGAGTTCTTCTACCTTCTTGAGCATATTCATCCATTTGGATGTGAGGAAGGTGATGTTGGCAGGCTTTCCTGACATATATTTTGATTGTACACCATAGATTGGGGTGATTTCGAGAGTTCCAATACCCTTATTTGCATATTCTGCCATGAGCGACTGGAAATTGGTTTCATCTACGGCTGAACCAAGCCACCACCAACGAGCACCGGGTTTGGTCTGTGTGTTTGTTTCAGGCCATGCTGGAACCTGAGCTGATATTCCTGTAGATGCTATAAGAGCACATGAGAGAAGGAGGTTTTTGATGTTCATATCTTAGTTGAAAATTGAAAATTGAAAATTGGTTTTTCGTTATCGTTATCGTTTTCGTTATCGTTTTCGTCTTTCGTTTTTCGTTATTTGTTTTGGAATTCTTTAAGACGAGTGATGGCTTTCTCGATGAGGTCGTGGGTGCCAGAACCGTCATTTACATACCTTACGACCATGTCTGCATAACGAAGGGCTGCACGTAGTTCGTTGCTTTTATTTGGTATGTTTTCTTTCAGACGGGTTTCTAATGCGAGCAACTCTGCTAAGTCTTCAGGTTCGGCAAGGTTACCCGGACGCATTGAGTTGATAGCTACGTTGAGAGCCGATGTGGTGTTGTTGATTTCTTCTTGCAGTTTACCTTGTTTGTCTTTGCTTCCGTCAGGTATGGCATTAGAGAGTGAGTCTGCTATGTTAAGCTGTTGTACCAAACGCTGATAACCATATGGAGCCCAAGGAGAGAAGTTCGGTACTTTTACTGTGAGAGCATTCCATTCTTGTTGACTCTTTACTCGTTCTTTTGCTATCTGGATAGCATGTTCGAGGTTGGTCTTGTCTATTTTGCCGTTGCGAGTCTGTTTTTTCTGAGCTTTTACGTTCAGACGCAGGTAGTGGGTTGCATTGTCTGTTTGGAAATAATCTGGAGTGAATTGTATGTTGCGAGAAGGAATTGACAGAGAATATAGTGTGCCACCAGTTCCGTCTGTGCCTGTTGGATTCTGAGTCTGAATTTCTTCTAAGGTTGACGACAGGTTTATGTCTGCATCTTTCCAGTGGTGTATGTCTGTAGTTGCCATTGCTAATGGTCCGTACATGATGGTGCCGACCCACATAGGAGGAAAGGCTGTGCGACTTTCATTCTTGCCAGTAGCTGCGACGTCCATTTTGTCGGGTCCCCAGAAAATGTGGACTGTGAATGGCATGATGATTTCTATTTTGTCACTGCTGTTCCATTGACGTTCTGCTATTTCAACGTATGAACTTGGACGGTATGTTTTTGCAATGGACTTGCCGTTTAGTCGTATGTCAAATCCTTTTGTTGCCCAATATGGAACACGCAGTTTCATGGCGAATCGAACGGGTTTGCCATCGGATTGCACAGTGATGGTGCTGCGGTCGGCAGGCCATTGACAGTCTTGAATGATTTTTGTGCCATTCCATCGGGCAATTGACGGTATGTAGAGTGCGACCCAAAGGGTATTTTCATTCGCAAAATATGCTGCTTCTTGGTATTTTACGTGGTTCTCTGCTCCTGTACCACCACAGCAAGTGCTCTGAGGAGTTTCGTTGCCGTAAGGTTTGCGGGCATTCATTCCAAC
>OCTX012189294.1_pt1 | contig 26755 bp, 38 predicted proteins | sample 1539691 | NCBI WGS metagenome assembly OCTX01 (sample SAMN02144231, study PRJEB22623) | gut metagenome | biome: sheep rumen | host: Ovis aries | place: New Zealand
ACTCCGCATAGTTCCTGCGCCTGTCGGATGCAATGGAAACGTTTTTAGGATAGCCGTAAAGGATTGTATCGTGGTCGGGATGATACAGTTCTATAGGTTCCGGGAAATACGACAGGAACCATTTGCGCAGTTCCCTGTAGTTGTTCTTGTAGTCTTCGTTCGTGATGACGCAAGAAAACCTGAAGACTTCGGGGTCCACGCCCATGTCTTCGATATCGGCCCCGTTCTTGTAGGGGTAGGTCGTTTCGGCCATGGCGTGGTTGATCTCGTCGCTGATGTTCGTCAGCTGCAAGTCCCACGGCCCAAGCGTGCATTCTCTAGGTTCGTTCACGTCAGCCATCTATCTACCCATCCCCGGTGTATTCTGCACCTTGACCTTCGCAGGCTTGCCGCCGTCGCTCTGCGCCGTATAGCGGTTGTTTGCCTGGTCCAAATTGATAGTGACATTCAGTTGCTGCATGTATTCCTGTGCGGTCATCACATGGACGCCATTCTTGGCGTTCTCTTCGCGGCGTTCCTTGTTGTCCTTGACGGCCTTCTGCATGTTTTCGCGGGCTTTATTCATTTCGGCCTGGAGTTTCGCCACCTTTTCTTCGTTCACATAGAAGAAGCTGTTCAGCTCTTCATTCAAGGCATTGAACGCATTGTCCCATTCTCTTGCCCAGAACTCGGCCTCGTAGCCATATTTCTCGCCGATGACCTTTTGGCCGTTCTCCTGGATTTCCTTGTTTCGGGCCTCCATTTCCTTGTTCGTTTCGTAAAGCTCGACGCAGGATGCTCCGAAGTCGTAAATCTTGCCGACAGCCCAGTCGGTCGCGGCGGCAAGCCCCATCATTCCGATAGGAGAGCGACCGATAGCGTTCAACCCGGCACGTGCCGAGTTGAGCCCCGTGCGGAATCGGCCCATTTCTCGGGCGGTATTCTTGGTTTCGGCTGCAACGGGCGACGTTCTGGTCATCGGGGCGTCATCGTCCATGTAGTCGGAACCACCGCCGAAGCCGCCGCGCATATTGACAACAAAGACCTTCTGGACGGCAGCAGACATCGCGGAAGCCCCAGCGTCGGAGGCAGACGGTCCTTTGCCGAACTTCTTGGTCCATAAGCCCTTGAGATCCATGGCCATTCTGGCGGTATCCTTAACGAGCCCGCCTATTTTCACCGCGCCAAGTGCGAGGGCGGCAATAGTCATTGCCGAAAATCCTGCCGTGACAATTCCCTGGTGCTTGGAAAGATAACCGAGAGCCTTGTTTAGTGTATCTACAGGGCCTGCAAGGTTCGTGTCCGCAAATTTCTCGGCGACGGCCTTCATCTTTCGGACATTATTCTTGAAGTTGTTTGCGGCCTTCTCGGCACGTTCATCCAACACTTGCGTATTGTTCATGCCTTCCTGGCCACTTTTCGTAATGGTATCTAAGGTTTCCCACCCATTCTTGTATTCGGTGATGATTGGCATCAATGCCTTCATAGACGATGCGCCAAAATATTTTCCCAATTTCAGGATATCACCGTTGGTTTTATCCATCAGCTGGCGAATAATGGCATCGAAATCGTTGAACTCCCTGTTCTTGTCAACGACATGGACCCCGATTTTGTTCAGTTCTTTTGCTTTCGCCGCAAGTTCGCTAAAAAGTGCCGATACGGACGTGGTAAGTTCCGCTTCGCTCTTGATCTGGGAGTTCATCACCTGCAAATAGCCGCCGAAACTGGCGAACTGCTCCGCCGTCTTGATGCCATGGGTAGACGTAGCAGCAAGAAGTGCCTTGCCCTCGCTTGCAAAAGAGCGCAGAACGAAAGAGCCCTGGTCGCCCTGGATAATGAGTGAATTGAAGAATTTCGAGACTTCGTCTGCGGACAAGCCCATGGTGACCCTCAAAGAAGAGGCTACATTCGCCAAATCTTCAATGGATGCACCGGATGCTAGCGCCGCCTTGGTCAAGGTTCCGGCCATATCCTCGGCAAAATCGAACTGGCCCGTAATTTCGCCGATTTTCGATACACCGTTCAGGATTTCATTTGCTGAAAAACCTGTCTCGATTGCCGTCTTATGTAGCGATTCGCGGAACACCTTCGTGTCCGCGTCGCTTTTCTTTGCGGCAAAGCCGTAATACATGAGCGCTTCGGAAAGGTCGCCCACGTTCTTGACAGCCATGCCAATACCACCGCCAAGGACCAACGAATTGAATGGCGTGACCATACGGTCTGCAAGGCCCTTGATGCTTCCACCTACACGTGCGATGGTCGCCTTGGTCCTCGCCCCGAACGTGGATATGGCGGCATTCGACTGCCTGAGACCCTTGTTGAGATCCGTCGGGTCTGCACCAATCCTCAATGTAACGCTATTATCTGCCAATGGTCTGCCATCCGTCATCTTTGCCCAGGTATCCCTTCATCGCAAAGATGAGGAGCCACTGGGCGTCGTTCAGTTCGTTTGCCGGGCAACCAAAGTATGCAGAAGCTTCCACGCTACAGGCAAGCTTAAGACTTTCTTCGGAATCAGGTCCGGCGTTTTTTTTAGCGTATCGACGAGAACTTCGTAGTCTTCGTCACTCAAACGGTCCAGGCTCGGGTCGTTTTCGTCGGCGAAGGCGTTGTATTCCGCGCAAATGGCGTTGAGCTCATCGGTAGTGCAGAAGCTACGCAAGTCTTCGGCACTATTGAAAATGGGCTTGTCCGTTTCGGGGTCAAGCAGAATGCGCCACATACCGTGAACGCTTTCTTGTTCCCTGTAGTCCGCCCAGTTATGAGAACCAATTTCAAGGCCGTCCTTCTTGAACTCCTGCTGGTTCTGCACCTTCGAAATTCTGGTCTCGGAAAGCGTAAGAAGACGCATCTTCACCTTGATATCAGGCTTGCCAGGCCATCCGATGATTCTGGAAACCTTGTGGGCGTCCTTGATCATCTCGATGATGGCGGAAGAGTCGTCTTCCCGGATTTTCTGTTTGAAATCACTCATCAGCTTACCTTGCGGCTAGAGGCGAAGAAGTCGAGCTGGTATTCCTTGGCGGTCTTGCCGTCCATCTCGTTCGGGGTGGACTTGAGCAGGTGAACGCCACCGAATACAACCTTCTTGCCGCCCACATAGTTCACGATGACAGTCCAGCCTGCATCGTTCTTGTCCTCTTCGGAAACCCAGTCCATGTCGGCACCGGATTCCGGGAGGTAAGTCAGCGAAAAGCCGTATTTCTTGGGCACCTTGATGGCGTCTTCTCCATTGAAGTGCTCAACAGTCTGCACGGTCTCGATTTCGTTTTCCTTGAACTTGGAAAAGTCGGAAATAGCGGAACCGTCCTTGGTGAGAGTAAGCGAAGAAATTCTCATGGTTCACTCCTTACAGGTAAAGGTCGATGGTGGAATAGATCTGGTTCAGGCCAGGCACGACAGGAGCCGGAATCTGGCAAAGCATGCGGCCCGGTTCGTTCTGCGATTCCTGCGTAATGAACTGGTCGGCGTAATCGTCGATGTCGCGCAGGATTGCTTCGGCTTCGAGGGCGTAGGCGATGGCCTTGTTGTCTTCGTTCAGGGCATCGGGCAGAAGCGCATGGATGACCTTGTTCTTGTACTTGGCGCGGTGCATCGCGAGGATGGAGTCGCGGAAGTAGTCAAGCGAGGCGATGACGCCCGTGTCGATGAGCTTGGTGAAGCGGGAACCGCTGTTGTTGCTCTTGGTGGTCACGGCACGCACGATGCAGAGCTGGCTGTCTTCTTCGACGAGAGGAATCACGCCGCCGTAGAGAAGCAGGTCCTGTTCTTCGCCACTCCACTTGTCCTCGACGGCAGGGGTGGCAAGGCCAGGAATGGCCACGCCGTTCATCGGCACGTTCGGCTTGGAGTTGCTTGCAAAAATCGCACCGAGACCAGCCGCGATTTCCCACACGGTAGCGTCGATCTTGGTCTTGACCGCCGCGATATGCAGGCGTTCGTAGTTCTGGGCGGTGGCCGCGCTCTTCGCGTCGGAAGCCGAAGCCGAGACCATCGCGCAGATGGCACGCTGGCCACGCTGTTCGAGCGGAGCGGCGGCAGCTTCAAGATGCGTCTTGAGGTAGCCGAGGTTCGTGGAATCGTTCACCGGGGAAACGATGATGTGGAAACGTTCCGGGAAAGCGGCAGCAAGGGCCGTCGTAAGGTCAACCGTACCGACGCCAGCCGTGGCGCTCACAGCGCCTGCGGTGATGCCGGTTGCTTCGGATGTCACGGACACGTTCAGGCCACCCATAGCAGCGGACACATACGCACCGGCGCACTTTGCAGTGAGAGTGACCTTGGCAGAAGCGGCTTCGGCGGTGACAGGCGCGTCGGGAGTGTTGTTCACTTCGGCGGCAAGGGCCGTAGCGACAGCGGCTGCGGTGTCGGTCTTGGCAACTCCCACGCTGATCTTCTGGCCGTTAATGACGACAGAGACAATGCCTGCCGCAGTAGCCGTCCCGGAAAGGGTACTTTCCCAGGTGGCAGCAGAACCAGTCACAGCACCATGGCGGAGCATCGTGATCTGGGCATACTTCCAGGCCTTCTTCGCGGCCTTGTACATCTGCATGAGCACGGAACCCGCACCGGCGAAGTCGTAGGCCTCGGTCTCGGTGCCGATTTCGGTGGGCTTGTTCACCGGGGTCGTGGACGCCTTGGCGGTGGAAACATCGCCGATAAGCAGCACCTTCTGGATGTTTGCGGGCAGCCCGTTCGGGCCAGCGTAGTAGTTGTAGCCCGTGTAGGAACCCGGAATCATGGTTTCGGGGATATTAGGGGACAGGTTCATTGTTTACCTCTTTGAAAATGACATTTCCCTGCATGAGCGTCTCATGTTCGGGGATTTCGCTTTGGAACGTGGTTCCAATCGACAGCAGTTCCCTGTAGTTCTCTTCAGCCGATTCAGGCGTGATGGTGAACTGCGTTGTAAACTTCAATTCGAATACGGTGAGCGCGACCTGGCGGAACGAATCGCGTTCCACCTCGTCCCACCCTTTAGCGGTAAGCGGTTCGATTTCAAGCCCCAGGTCGTTCTTGTGGAGCTTCTGGACGACATATCGAACAGCGGGGTGCGCAACCATGCGCCTTTGTTCTTCGCTCGCGACGTTCTTGAAAATCAGTTCGACGGTCACATCGACCACTTCGTCGAGCTTTTTAGTGTTGTTCACTTCCTCGTATTTTCCGGAAGTGACCGCAACCGTAAAACCCGGCTGCGTAAGGCTTGCCACGACGCTATGAACGTCGATGGACTTGAACACCATCGGGGAGTTCTTGGATTCCAGAAGCTCCTTGATGGCCTTCTCAATCGAATAGCAGCTGGTGACCGCAGAACTCACAAAGACCCCATTGAATCCATTGTGAACAAGGCTTTTCCGCTGCTTGAAACAGCGCAGAAGCCGTTTTCGACGGTCCCTTCTTCCGGGACATCGCCGATGGAAGCCTTTCCTTCGGCAATGTCCTTCAGAAGCGACACAGCGTTCTTGTAACGGAGCTGCATGCCTTCGGACACGTTCAGCTCCGTCACTCGTTCGTACAGGTTATAGATTGTCAGGTCAACACAGATGGACTTGAGCACGCTCGGGATGCCAGGAAGCGGCAACCTGAAACGTCTGCCGATGTAGGCATCGATCAGGTCGGAGCTCTCGCCGATCATCTTCTCGACGATAGCCGTCTGGATACTACCCGACGAGTTCGGGTGAGTATCGTCGGTGACTTCGATGAGCCTGGCGTCGGGCACATGGCCCTTGACATCTTCGACCGTGCAGTAGTTCATCGCGCAACCTTAGGCAGTCTTGATAACGTTCTTCAGGAGGAAGCCTGCATCCTTGCCAAGAACGACTTCCTTCTGGTAGAAGCCAGCCTTGAGGATTTCGCCGCCCTGGAGACCCATCTTCTTGTCTTCGATGATGTCGGCATAACGCGGGCCGACCTGGGCAGTCATACCCCATGCGAGGCCTTCCGTCAAGGTGGAAAGCTTTTCTTCGTAGTGGGCCCAGATATGGTTGCCCCAGCAGCGTTCCAGGTTCAGGTTCTTCGCGTTCTTGGTGGTATTGACGCGGGCGGCACCCACGATGATGTTCTTCACTTCGAACAGGTCGCAGAGCTGCTGCTTGGTAGCAATGCCGCTGCCGCTGTCGTTGTGGAAGATAGCCTTGATCACGTTGGGGTCGGTACGGAGCTTGGTGTAAACGGTGTAGTTCATACCAATCTTGTTCGGGCGTGCAAGCGGCTTGTCGAGCCATTCAAGAATGGTAGTGACAATGTCGAAGTTCGAAGCGCCCATGCCCTGGTTGGCTTCGTAGGTGTGGGAAAGGCCATCGCCATAGTTCGAAGTATTCTGCACAATGTCGGCAACACGCTTTTCGCGGCCCAGGAGGACAAGGTTGATCAAATACTGGAAATGGGTATTGACGAAACGTTCCTTGTTCTGGATCTGGTTGATGTCTTCAAACGGAATCGGGTCTTCGAGGCCGTGGGGTTCGACAATGTCGGACTTATCGACACCGGAGAGGTGGATCATGTTTGGTTCGGACATACGGCCAACGCGGGTATCAGGCACAGTGAACGCATCACCCTTGGTGCGCTCGAAATACTTGAACGTGAGTTCCTTGCCTTCAAGTTCCTGCACAGGCATCACCTGGTCGGCGATAAGCTCTTCGTTCTTGTAGGCAACCACAAGCCCGGTCTGCTGTTCGCCACACGGGAGGATGGTTGCGAACGAAGCCCCTGCACCACCGGCACAGAAGAGGTCGCAGACAATCTGCGGGACGCCGCAGGCGGTAAGCGTGTCGGCGCTAGCGAAAGCGCACACGGTACACGCAAGACAGATAAGCACGAAAGCGATTTTGGTCATCTTCTTCATGTTGTACTTCCTTTGTTAAATTATTCCGTGATGACGCCGGCATAGCCGACCTGGACCTTGATGACATCGCTTGCGGCTGCGGCAGCTTCGAGGGCGATGGCATACACGACATCGTTTGCGGTGGAGGCAGTCACGGCCTTGCCGCTTGCCGCGCTCTTGATCTTTGCACCAGCGGCAATGGCGGCACTAGCGACAACGGAAGCGATACCGTAGGGCTGCACTTCCACGTCTGCACCGGCAGCGGCATCGTTGAGGGCAACGCCGAGCACTGCATCGCCAGCACCTGCGGTGGTGACTTCGCCAGCGGTAGAACCGAGCTTCACGAAGGTGTTCTTGGACACGCCGCCGGTAGCAGCCTTGTACTTCATGGCGTTAACCGGAGTCGTCGGGACACCTACGCCGTCGAGCTTCACGCGGATGATGTCGCCAGACGCGCCGCTTTCGAGGGCGGTAGCGAAACCCGGAGTGGCGGAAGCGGTGACAGCCTTGCCGTTGGCGTCGGATTCGACAGCCGCTCCGAAACTTACGGAGCCGCCGCATTCGACCAAGGCAATGCCGTCGAGCTGCACGTCACAGGGGCGACCGTCAGCGGAATCGACATCGGTGGTTACGCCAAGGCAGGCATCGCCAGCACCGGCAAGTTTGACTTTACCATCCGCAGTGCCAGCCTTGGCAAAACGGAAGGCGGGGACGGCATCTTCAGCCGTAAATCCGAGGATATTACCCTTCATTTGGGACTCCTTACTGTTTGAAACATTCTTCTGCGGCTTCGGCAAAGGTGAGTTCGCGGCCCTTCGCTTCCTGTTCCGCCTTATACTTTTCGATTCTGGTTGCAGCCGATTCGGCCTTGGTGTTTCCAAGGTCAAGCTCGCCGAACTCCACGATCTTCGGGAACGACTTCACGGCATCTTCCATCAGCTTCGCGGGGTCGATGCGGTCATCGCCTTCGCCGAAGCATCCTTCGCCATCGAGCGGCAGGTTCTGCACCAGCGAGAAAATCTTCACGAAGCAGTCCTTCATCGCCTGGTTGCAGCGGCCATCCGCGATGGCACTATCCAAAGTCTCCGAGAATGCCGCACCGGCACGAAGGCGCTGCGCCGCAAGCTTGTCAGCCTTGAGAGCCTCATTTTCAGCCTTGAGCGCGGCATTCTCTTCGCTCAGCCGCGCCGCTTCGATAGAATTACCTTCCGGGATAGATTCGGTCGGTTCGTCGCGAGGGGGCGTTGTAGGCTGAGGATCAGGGTTCCCGGCGACCGGCGAGCCCTGTTCTTTGTCCTTGTCGGAATTCTTTTTGCCGCCGTCCTTCGGTTCACCGAAAGAAGCTGCGGCGTCATCCTTCTTGGGCTCGACGACAACAGTCTTCTGTTCCGGGAAATCCTTCGCGTCCTTCAGGACATCTTCGACATCTTCGACATCCTTGATGATGTATTCCGGGTAGAACTTGTCGGCGGCTTCGATTCCGTCCTTTTCGATAAGCTGTTCGCGCTGGCTGCGGAACAGGCGACCGATTCCGCTAATCTTGTAGACAAGCGTTTCGAAAACACTGCGCGGCACCAGGCGATCCCATGCAAACGGCTCGGCAAAGACGCTCACGTCTTGCTCGGTGGCATCCTTGTCCTGGTCGGCAAACATACCTTCACCGAAACAGAGCGGAGCCATCCCCTTCATAGCCGGAGCGTGTGCACCGAGAGCGCCCAGGTGACGCAGACCCTTCTTCAAGTTGCTGTAAATTGCAGACGAAAGATACTTGAAGCCGCCCTTCTTCACCTCTTCGGCGAAATCCGGGTTCACGTCGTCGAGCTTCACTTTCAGCACGCCGTTCTCCACCTTCGAATCGACAATGGAACCGACACGCGGATCATCGACTTTCGGGTGGCCCTTCACCATGGGCGGCTGGTAGCCAGCGGCAAGCTGGCCTTGAATACCTTCGTTCAGGTCATTGAGATCTGATTCGCTGAAGTTGTGGGTGTTGCCAGCCATGTCAACGACCTCGCCGGTCTTGAACGCTTCGACCCACGGTTCCTTCAGGTCTTCCGATTTGAGCATCTTGGGAAACTTTTCTTTCATGACCCCAAATTTACCCGATTGGCAGCGAAAGAGGACATGACACTGTCATGCCCTTTGTCAGCGTTTTACGGCTACATTTGCGAGGAGGTATATCATGGATAAATCTTTTTGGCAAGAAGCACTGAAACAGTTCGGCGTAGGTATCGTCTTCGCCGCCATGCTCGCCATCTTCTACACGAACGAAAACGCCAAGTGGGAAAAGAACGCCGCAAATGACCAGGTGCGATGGGAAGCCGTCTTGAAGCAATACAGCGACGACCAGAAACGAGCACTCGAAACGATACGCGCATGCTGCGCCGAGAACCACGCAACACCCGGGAGAATGCCATGAGTAAGGCAGAACTCAAGCCCAAGGCAAAGGAACTCTACACCATCCACCAGATGAGTCTCGCAGACATCAGCCGCAGGCTCAACATATCGACGCGCACACTACAGAACTGGAAGGCAGAAGACCGCTGGGAAGAAACCCGCGCAGAAATCAGCGGCGGCGAAAAGAACTTCCACGCCGAACTCTTCAGCCTGGGCGAAGTGATGGCCCGAAAAATCAAGCAGGACGAACTCGACGGCGTGAAGATTGCACCCGAACGCTACACCGCGCTCCAGCGCATCATCGACACAGCCGAACACGCCCGCAAGTACGAAGCCGTAGCGCCCAAGGCAAACAAGTCCGAGCTTTCACCGGAAGAAAAACAGAAAGCCGCACTCGCTAAAATGAAGGAAGCACTTGGACTATGCCCGAACAAAGCTTAATCGACTACTTTTTCCCGTACCAAAAGCGCTACCTTCTCGACAAGAGCAAGGTCAAGATCCTCGAAAAGTCCCGCCGTATCGGTGGAACATACGTGCAAAGCTTCGAGGATGTCCAGGACTGCATCGAACAGCCGGGACTCAAGATTTTCTTCAGCTCGGCAGACATGACCGCCGCCGCAGAATACATGGACTACATATCCGGCTGGGTGGCGAAGCTGAACACGATTGCAAAGGCTCTTGCCGAAATCAACTGCGAGGACATTTCCGAATGTGAGTTCGCCGACGAAGACAAGGGCGTAAAGTCCAAAGTAATCGAGTTCAACAACGGTTCAAAGATTTACGCGCTTTCCAGCAACCCCAAGGCATTCCGAAGCAAGGGCGGCAAGATCGTATGGGACGAAGCCGCACACCACAAGGACGACCGCAAGATGTGGGCTGCCGCTAAGCCCGCCGCCATGTGGGGCTTCTCCATCCGCATACTCTCGACACACAACGGCGTGAACTCGCTGTTCTACATCCTCATCGACAAGTGCCGCAAGGGAGAACTCGACTACAGCGTCCACACCGTGCCCATCCAGCTCGCCGTCGAAGAAGGCGTCGCCGACCGTATCTGCGGGCGCAAGCTCACCAAGAAGGAACGCGAGGAATGGCTGGAACAGGAGCACAAAGGGTGCCTTACCGAAGCCATCTGGCAAGAGGAATACTGCTGCAACCCGCAGGACGAATCCAAGTCCATGATAGGCTACGACCTCATCCACAGCTGCGAGCGCCATGGCGTGCTCGGCATGGAAAAGGCAAAAGGCCCTCTTTACCTCGGCTGCGACGTGGCACGCCACCGCCACCTCTACGTCATCTACGTTTTTGAAGACATCGGAAACCAGCTCGTTTGCCGAGCCGTCGAAGCCTACCAGAAAAAGAAGTGGAGCTACCTTGAAGAAAAGCTCTACAAGTTCCTTAAATTGCCGAACCTGATACGCTCCTGTATCGACCGCACGGGGCTCGGCGACCAGTTCACCGAACGTGCCCAGGAAAAGTTCGGCTCGGTCAAGGTCGAAGGCGTGCTGTTCACGAACACCGTCAAGGCAGACCTGGCCATCAGCCTATTGCAGGCTTTCGAAGACCAGAAAATCATCATCGAGAAGTGTCCGAAGTTCCCAGGCGTTGACGGTAACGAAGAGGACAAGCAGGCCGAAAGCATCCACGCCGTCAAGAAGATTGTCACAAGTGCCGGGAACGTGCGCTACGACGCCGCGAGCACCGAGCAGGGCCACGGCGACTTCTTCTGGGGAGCGGCCCTCGCATACCACGCGAAAAACGCTGGCGAAGCAGGCCCGTTGATTATCCAGAGCGCCGAACCGTATGCAAACGAAAGCACCGATTTTGGAGGATTTTGAGAATTGCGCAGAAACGCACTTCTAAGCCGTTTTTTCGTTTACCCTAGCGTTTACTCGTCCGGCTTCAGAAAATCAAAATTCAACGAATTTGAACGGCCATTCAAAAGGATTAGAAAACTACCGAGGATTGCATGAGCAAAAAGAGTAAAAAACGACCCGAAGACGCCCAAAAAGGGGAACAGAAGCTCCAGCTGGCGACCGAAATCGCCACCCGCGAAGCCGCCACCTTCGTATCGGGCGAAGACTACCTGCCGAACCCGGACAAAATCCTGAGGGCGCAGGGCGGGAACATCAAGGTTTACCGCGAATTTGTGGACGGCCACCTTGACTCGGTGAAGGGCAAGCGCTTCGCCGCCATCACCAGCCGCCCCTGGACTATCGACGGGAGCAAGGGCGACGCCAAGAAAGCCAAGATGCTCGAAGAGTACATCTGGAACCTTGAGCAGCTGAGGGACATCATGTCGCAGATGCTCGAAGCGCTCGGCTTCGGATACACGGTCCACGAAATCGTGTGGGACGCCGTCGAAACCGAAATGGGCACCCTCATTCTCCCCACCGCGCTCAAGGACCGCCCGCAGGAATGGTTCAAGTTCGACGACAAGGGTCAGCTGCTCTTCCAGGACAAGAACAACACGCGCACCCTGGTGCCAGACAAGAAGTTCATCGTCACCCGCAACCGCCCCACCGCAAGCAACCCCTACGGCGAGCCGGTATATTCCCGCTGTTTCTGGCCTCTCGCCTTCAAGAAGGGCGGTCTCAAGTTCTGGATGATTTTCGTCGAGAAATACGGCATTCCCAAGGCCATCGGCAAGTGTCCGCCCACGGCCACCACCGAAGAACAGCAGAAGTTTCTGAAGATGCTCTCGAACCTTGTCCGCGACGGCGTCGCCGTCATCACGAACACGGGTTCCGTCGAACTCCTGGAAACAAAGCTTAGCGGCACCAACCCGCACAGTGAAATCGTCAAGTGGGCAGACTCCGAAATGTCCAAGGCATGGCTCGGCGAAACGCTCACCACCGAACAGACAAGTTCCGGCGGCACCCAGGCGATGGCCACCGTCCACAACGACGTGCGCATGGACCTCACCAAGGACGATGCCGCGATGATCGAGTCGAGCTTCAACCAGCTCATCCGATGGATATACGAAATCAACTGGCCGAACGAAAAAGTCGTTCCCTGGATGAACATCATCCTCCCGGAAGACATGCAGCAGGCAAGGCTCGAACGCGACTCGAAACTCACGCAGCTCGGCGTCAAGTTCAACGCCAAGTACATCACCGACGTTTACGGCATCAACGAAGACTACTTCGAAATGGCCGAAGTCCAGCCGCAAGGCGTACTGTTCGCCGAAGGCCCCGAAAAGAAAGGCAAGGTGCGAAACACCAGCCACGAACTCCGAAACCAGGTGAACGCATTCACCGAACACCTCGAAGAGCAGTGCGAAAAGATTGACATCCTCGCACCCATCCGCGAACTCGTAGAGAATGCAAAGAGCCTCGAAGAAGTCCGCGACAAGCTCGGCGGCTGCTACGGAGAAATGCCCATGGACAAGATTGCCGAAGAAATGGAGCAGGCGTTCATCGCCTCAGACCTTGCAGGCAGATTCTCCATCCTCAAGAAAGCGGGCATCGTAGATGGCTAATAAGCTCGCGTTCAAGCAGGGAGCGTATAAGGAAGCCGTCGATTACTTCAAGCAGAAAATCAACCTTCCTACAAGACGCTGGAACGACCTTGAAGGCGCCATGCACACAAGGGCGTTCACCGTTGCCGGCGCAATGCGTGCCGACATCCTTCTCGATTTTCGCAAGGCCGTTGACAGGGCCATCGAGAAGGGAGACTCTCTGCAAGACTTCCGCAACAACTTCTACGACATAGCGAAGAAATGGCGTGCCGCAGACCCGAGCTTCGACGCCAAGATGGAAAAACCCAAATACGGCGCATGGCGCTCGAAAGTCATCTACCAGACGAACATGGTCACCGCAGCGGCTGCTGCGCAGGAACGGCAGGCAAGGGCCATGCCCGACGTGTTCACCCATGCAAAGTATATCTGCCAGATGCTCCCCGGAAGCCGCGACGAACACAAGGCATGGAACGGCACCGTTCTCCCAGTGAACGACCCCTGGTGGGAAAAGCACAGCCCGCCCAACGGCTTCGGCTGTCTCTGCGAAAAGGAGTTCATCAGCAAGTACGAAATGGACGCAGGGATGGAGAAGCAGACCAAGGCACCTACAGCCCCGAACGACACCACGAACATCGGCGAAAAGTGGGACTACAGCATAGGCGACGCAGATGCCGAAAACCAGCGACTGAAAGACTACGAAGAAGAAAAAGTCCAGAAGGTAGCAAAGCTCTACAAGAACGAAGATATCAAGCCCTTGGAAAAAGAAACCAAGGCCAAGTCGAAAAAGCAGGAACAGCGCAGGGCAGAAATCCAAAAGATGGCGGACGAACGCCACGCGAACAGGACCGCGACAGAAGCAGACAAGATTCAGGCTAAGTGGACACTGTCGCACCCGCATTCCCAGATGCCGAAAAAATTCAACGGCGTGGGCGACATCGCAACATTCTGGAACAAAATCGACAAGGCAAGGGAAACCCTCGGCCAAGAAAGGATATTCCAGAACGGCGATTTCAAGTTTGGTCGCACAAACAACAAATACAATGGCGACACCAGCATGGATGGAACAATCAATCTCCATCGGAAAATACACAACTTGTGTGTCTCTGCGTTTGAGAAACTTCGGCTGGGAAAAAATCTTTCAGAAGACGAATGCAGGGCCATAGGTACACTATGGCACGAAATGACCCACAACCGGCACAAGCTGAACGGCGGTATTTTCCACAGACCGCCTGGGAAATCACTTGATTATATGGAAATGGCGAACGAATTTGTCGCCAGGAAAACCCTGCCGGAACTATTCGGACTAATAGGAGCGAAATCAGCACCGTATAAGCAGTTTATGATTTCAAGAGATAATTGCGGATATGATGATTGGGTGGTCCGTTTAGATACCGCTTTGGACACCTTCGGAATCAACAAAGATTCTTTCTTGAAACAGGCTCGAACAGATTTATTTGACGGCAACTATGACATGCAAAAGGAACTACTTGCAAACAACATGGCAAGCCATGTGAAAGGAATGGATACCGCTGATGCAACAAAAATAGTCGCACAGTGTATAAAATACAAAGGAATTTCTTTTGAAACAGATGTATTGATGCCGATTAAATCTAAGCTAGGAGGCAAGAAATGAATCAGTCAATAATGACGCCCTTGTCTGCCATTTCATCGCGGTGCTTGAAGTATTTGTCGATTTCTTTATCGGCGGCATTAAACAATTTCTTCGCGTTCGGATCCACAGACTGTAGAATTACAGCCAAATCACGCATCCAATTAAAGCGCACCGGAGTATCTGCGATATCGAAAAAATCGCGTGTAATACGTTCCCTAGTCGATTTACGCACCTTCAAAAGCTCGTCAACAGCCTCGGCATCGCCGAAGTCGTATATGGTCTTTTTCCCCAGATTGGAGAAATCTGTACTGATGAGCTTCATAAATAGTCCCTCTTTCCACTAATATACCACTTTTTTTGTTCAAAGTCAACCCTATGTCAGATTTTATCAACGCAGAAATAAGGATAGACCGCTTCAATTCCCTTATAAGGGCCCTTAAAAAGCGCTCGAAGAACCTGAAACCCGTGATGTCCGTCATAGGCAACCTGGTAGTCAAGAGCGTCCGACAGAACTTCCGCGAAGAAGGCCGCCCCGACAAGTGGCAACAGTCCAGGAAACCAAAGGGAAGGACCCTTCTGGGCACCGGGGCGCTCATGAAGGGCATCCACTACGAGCTCGACAACGACGGCACCGCAGTCACCGTAAAGACCGGCCCCCAGAAGTACGCGGCCATCCACCAGTTCGGCGGCAACACCGGCGCACACGACATCGTGGCAAGGAACCGCAAGGCGCTAAGGTTCACCGTCGGCGGCATGATACTCTACCGCAAGAGCGTCCACCATCCGGGTTCGCGCATCCCAGCACGCCCCTACATGATGCTCCAGGAAGAAGACGAAACGAATATCGAAGAACTCTTGAAACGCCACCTGGTGGCAGACTTGTAAAAGGAATGACTATGCTAAAAAAGGCTAAGCTGCCCCGACTGCTCGGGCTTCTTTTCAACCACGTTCATGTACCTGTAGATCGTGCGCTCGCTGACTCCGGTTTCAAACGCAAGCTGGTGAACCGGCTTGTCGAAATTGTCGCGCATGTAGCGTCGCACTGCTGTTGGGTTCATCCGGGCTGGGCAGGCTACATGGTTGCCCGCGAACTTCTTCCAGATACGTTTGGCAATGTCGAGCCCGAGGGTGTTTGCCACCCACTTCAGGTCGTCATTCGGAAGGTCGTCGATTGTCAGGGAATCCCAGAAGCTCATTCTGTATCCCAAATATAATCAAAATGCGCTAAAAAAACAACAACATAAAAATTCTTCCAAGGAAAACCATGCACGACTTCACGACATTCGAACATACGATTCCAGTCTACGGCGACAGCGACCCGATGCGAAAGCACATGAAAAAGTTCAGGTGCCAAGCCTGCAAGAAGGACAAGTTCCACATCCCGCTTAAAACCGTTGACGGGCGCACCGTCTGCATTCATTGCTGTTTGTCGGAATCAGGCCAGAACATCGTTCTGGACAAGCGAACCGTGGACGCCCTGGAAGCCGTCGCCAACCGCATCAACGGCACCGACAACTACCCGCCAAAAGAAACTACAGAACCAACCACCACAAACAAAGGAACCAAGATGAAGCTGATAAAAAAACTTGTTCAAAGAACTACAAAGGCCATCAGGAAATTCACGGTAGAATACCCTTTCACCACACGCGCGATACTGTGGTTCTTCGTGGTGCTGTTGAGTGGCATCATTTATCGTCTAAACAAGTAAGGAGAGCTCCCATGAATCCGTTTACAGACATTCGAAAATCATCCGTCGGGTTTATACCAAAGACCGGAATCCAGGAAGACCCGAACTACAGACTTCTGCTTCAGAAACTGTCAGACCTCATGTGTCAAAACGCACGCAAGGACAAGAGCACATGGAGTTACGATTTCGTCACGCTCGCATTCTTGAGAGTCGAGCTGCAAAAGTTCAGCAAGCGAAAACAGGCATACAAGTTTGCCCGGAAAATGTTCAAGAAGGCAAGGAACATATTCCTCGGAAAATCGCTTGCGCACCTCAACGCATTCACCCTGCTCATCATCAGCAAGGACCTGGTGCAGATACTTTCGGACGAACGCAACGCCCACCTAGCCGAAGGCGAGGGTGACACCTACCTGCGCCGCAACTTTTAGCGCTTGCAGAAGCCCGTCAAACGTCAGGGAAACGCCCTTCTCGATAGCCTTTGATTTGACCTCGTTCCAGATTTTGTTACTGCGACTCGCATCAAGAAACTCATAACCCAACCAGGTAATCGCGATGTTATTCACCCAGCATTTAGAACCACTCAAGTCTATAACGACTTCGCCGGAAATGAGCTTTGCGTCTACGAGCAATTCAAGATGCCTGCGCACCTCGATCGGGTCGCGGTTGAAGTCCTTGAAATCCCATTCATCGTTTGCCGGAATCTTCTCGATATCCTGCATGATTTCGCGAATAAGGTCCATGTCTCTTTTCATATCAAAACTCCACCAAAATAATGTTCCCGGCTACCCGATAGCCTTTGCGGGGGGCAGGGCGCTTTCGTCCTTGGGTTCGCGGGCGTGGCGGGAGCTCAGGGCGAGGGCTACGACCTGGTTGAAGAGGCGGGAAAGTTCCTCGACGGTGGGCGTGGCGGTGCCGTTCTGCCAGGCGGTGAACGTGGCGGGGCTTACCCCCACGAGCTGGGCGAGGCGGCTGGCGGGCGTGTTCGACAGCTCGATGGCTCCCGCAATATCGATATTCAGGGGCTTTTCGTCCTCGATTACACAATTTGTGTTATCCGTATTGTCGATTTTGAACCCAATTTCTTTCAGCCGTGCAATGTATTTAGGTCCTAATTTTCGCTCCCCTTTTAGGTACGCATTGAGATTTTGGGGCCTTACGCCCATGGCTTCAGCCAGTTTTTGCATGCTTCCAAACCGTTCGGAACCGAACAATCTCAAATTTTCTAACACTTTTTTTTCAAAAGGGCTTGACATTGTGTAATCCAAGTGTTATATTGTGTTATGTAGTTGTGTTAGCGACTACTACAAAAAGTTACTAAAAAAGAGGAAACTCGCCAAATGGATAATAATCTTACCGTGACGAAAATCTCATGGGTCAAGGCAGCCGCCAAGGTTTCCGAAATAGCCGGAAAGCCCTACAGTGCCCAGTATATAAGGGAAGTGGCCAACGGCTACCGCACCAACAAACAACTCGCTCCCATCCTCAAGGACCTGGGACTCACCACCAAAGGAGTCGCATAATGATCAAGAAAATTTTCGACGAAGAACCCGAAACCACCACCGAAGGGTATAGCGAATCGCTACACCCTTTGGACGAAAAAGACCCCGAAATCCAGGGCGAAGGTGATACCGACTTCGACCGTGAAGTCCGTGGCGAGACCCTGCCCGCCGTCAAGGAAGAACCGCCCAAGGCAGAAGAGCTCGACCCGACCACCGCGACCGCGCTCAAGCTGCGCTACCGTATCTTCAACGGCGAAGACGGCATCCGAATGGTCCAGGACGAGAACAAGGAAGTGTGGTTCGTCGCCGACGACGTGTGCAAGGTCCTGGGCTACAAGAACACGAAGGACGCCATTTCCAAGCATTGCTCCAAAGTCATCGACTCGAAGGACCTGGTGGAAGGCGAAACCGAACTCTGCAAGAAGATTACGGTGGACACCAAGGGCGGCAAGCAGGCGATGATCGCCATCAACGAACCCGACCTCTACCGCCTCATCATGCGTAGCCGCATGCCCGACGCCCGCAAGTTCGAGAAATGGGTCGTCGAAGACGTGCTGCCCACCATCCGCAAGACGGGCAAGTACACCGTCAAGCGCAAAATCGACTATGCGGCGGCCACCGAAGCCACGACGGTCGCCCCTGCAGAAGAGTCCGCACAGTGCGAACTGTTCCCCAACATGATGCCGTCGATGACGTTCCCGAAGCCCTTGACCGAAAAAATCAACGCCGCGAAGCTCAAGCTCTACAACGAGGGCCACACGTTCCCCAACAACAAGGAGTTCGTGAAGTTCCTCATCACCCGCGCACTCGACCAGCTGGAATAGCCGACCGCGCACGCCCTTAAACTTCCATTCACAAGGAGATCCACAATGACTACGAGCATCCCTCTTCACACCATCGTTCCCGTATCGCTCAACCGCAACTGCGACATCTGCGGCAAGGAAGCACGCATCACAGTGAACCAGGACCACTTCTGCGGCGAATGCATGCGCACCAAGCGCGTCCGTGCATTCTACATCGGAAGGGCTAGCCGCTAATGAAACCGATCTGGATTAGTTCAACGAAGGCAGCGGAGCTTCTCGGGATTTCCGACAGGCAAGTTCGCCGTAGCGTCTCCATGTGGAACTACCGCTGGAGCGAAAAGGACGGGCGCAAGGTTCTCGAAATCGATGTCCGCAGCCTTCCCGCCGAGGCCTCGAACCGCTATGTCCAGGAGACCCTGCCCGAAGCCCCCGAAGTCGCCACCCGCGCAGAGGACGTGGAGACGGTCATCAGAAGCTATGACCGCGCCACCAACCGCGCAAAGAAGAACTTCGACAAGTGGACTCTCATTTTGCTCAAGTGCGAAGGCATCACGGGTACAAAGGAACTCGGGCGTTTCGTGGACGAGTGGAACAAGGCCCACCCCGAAATGAAGACGAGCATCAAGAGCATCTACCGTCAGCGTTCGCAGGTCGGCGAGTGCGGGAAGATTGCGCTCATCAACCACCGCGAAGTGATGCACTCCACCGTGCGCGACGCCTGGTTCGAGGACTTCAAGAACGCCTACTTGACCGCGAACAAGATAAGCGTATTCTCCAGCTGGATGATTGCGCTCGGCAAGGCCATGGAACGCGGCGACGTGAAGGACCAGAGCGAGTTCCCGAGCAAGTCGGCTTTCAATCGCAGGCTCAAGAGCGAGTTCGCGCCCGACGTCATCTACTTTGCCCGCGAAGGCAAGAAGAAGTTCTACGACAACAAGGGCTATCACCTTGACCGTGACTACTCCGACCTCAAGGCGGGGCAGGTGTGGGTGGGCGACACCCGCACGTGGGACGTGTTCGTCAAGGTACAGGGCCAGGAAAAGCCCGCCACCTGCTACATCACGCTCTTCATGGACTTCAAGACCTACATGCCCATGGGCTGGTGTCTGCACCACGACGCCCCGGGCACCGAGAACACCCTGCGAGCCATGCGCAACGGAATCGAGCGCTACGGGCTCCCGGAAGAAATCTACGTGGACAACGGTCGCGAATACCGCAACCGCGACTTCTCCGGCCAAAGCCGTGGCCACCAGATCGTGGAAGACGAACAGTATGCCGAATCCATGGCAAGCCGTCTCGGCATCAAGATGCACTTCGCCATCGTGCGTAACGCCCGCGCAAAGATCATTGAACGCAATTTCTTGATTATTAAAAACGGCTTTGACAGGCTGTTCAACAGCTTCAAGGGCGGCAACGTGGTCGAGAAGCCGGAGCCCCTGAAGGGCGTGCTCAAGAGCGGGAACTTCCTTACCTGGGAAGAGTTCTACGGCCTTGCGCAGGAATACATGACGAACGTTTTCCCTGGGCTCCCTTGCCAGGGTAAGCACCACAACGGCATGACCCGCCGCGAGCTCTGGAACGCAGAAATCGTGAAGCGCGAACCGATGCGCAGGGTGAGCCGTGAGACGCTCTCGATGCTTGTCAGCCGCACGGTGAAGGGCCGCATCATGCACATGGGTTTCCACCTGGCACAGCTGGATTCCTGGTACTGGGCCGAATGGATGCCCGTGTGGAAGGGCCGCGAGGTCACCTTCCGCTACGACCCCGACGACATGCGCACCGCCTGGTGCTACGACCAGAACAAGAAGCTCATCGGCGAATGCACCCTGCAGAGCGCCGTGGGTGCCATGGTCAAGGACGACGATGCAGTGGGCAAGCAGCTGATTGCCGAAGGGGTCGCCCGCAAGCGCCACGAAGAAAAGATGCTCAAGGAAATCTGCCCCGATATGTCGAAGGAACAGGCCGAAGAGTACATCAGCGCAATGCGCACCGCCGTGGGCCCGCAGGACATCTTCGTGCCGCAAGGCCCCACGCACCTCACGCGCCACGACAAGGATGCGCAGGAACTCAAGGCAGACCGCAAGGTCGGTAATGCGGACATCTACAACATCTTCGACGGCGACGTGGAAGAAAAGCCCAGCACCGACCTCTGGGACGAACTCTTGACAGGCGAGGCGATGTAATGGACAAGAACATCGACCCAGGCACCATGCTCAAGATTTACCGCGCCGTGGCAGGGCCCGTCGCCAAGAACAACGTTGAAAAGGCGCTCCGCATCATCAGGAACGGCGGCAAGATGCCGCCCTGCCTGATGAAAAGCGAAATCCGCACCTACTTCCGGGTAAAGGAACGGCTTACCGAACACGGACTCATCTAAAGATTTGCACAAGACTTCGCCGATGGGGGCAGGCACACTTTGCCGCAACACAACACTTGTCTCCCTGAAAACCTCCCCCGGAGGCACCCCTTTTTAACCCAGCAACCATAAAGGATAGAATATGGACGCAATCATCAAGCAACTCAAGGACTACATGTCCCGCACCGGGGCATCGCAGACCAAGGTGGCGAACGCCATGGGCATAAGCCCCGCCACGCTCAGCTACTTCTGCAAGGGCACCTATACCGGCGACATTGACGCCATCTGCGACAAGGTGAAGGACTTTCTCGAAGTAGAAGCCCAGCGCGAGACTATCAAGCAGAACGAAGGAATCGTGCAGACCAAGTGCTTCAAGACCATCCACAAGTTCTGCTCTCTCGTGCTCAGTCACCAGATCTGCGGGATGCTCACGGGTGACGCGGGCTGCGGAAAGACAACAGCGCTGAAGGCCTTCGCGAAGGCCCACCCGAGCGTCATCCTTATCGAGGCGGACCACGGCTACACCGCCAAGGCTCTCTTCGACGAGCTCTGTGCAGGACTCGGCCTCGACGAACGCGGAAGCCTGTACGAAAAATTCGTGCGCGTCGTGAACAAGCTGAACGACTCGGGCCGTCTCATCGTCATCGACGAAGCCGAGCACCTGCCCTACAAGGCGCTCGAACTCATCCGCCGCGTCCACGACAAGGCGGGCGTCGGCATCGCTCTCTGCGGCATGCCGCGCCTCGAAAAGAACGTGCAGGGCGACAAGAACCACTACGCCCAGCTGAACAGCCGCATCAGCGCACCGTGCAGGGCGAAGCTCCTGGACAACGCCGACGTGAAGGCGTTCATCGAGAGCCGTTTCCCCAAGTACGAAGGCAACTGCATCGAACGCGCCGCCCAGATCTGCCGCCGCAACTTCCGCCTGCTCTCGCACCTTGTAATGTGGAGCAAGGAGCTCATGCGAAACAACGACCGCGACACGCTCGACAACGAAATCCTTGAATCCGCATCGCAGATGCTCGTAGTGGCAAGGTAGGGCGGCAAGATGACTACTCCAGCCGACAAGAGAGCCGAACAGTACAGGCAAATCCACGGCCTTGTGCGCCTGCTCGGGATGAACGACGAAGCCTACCGCGACCTTCTGCGCGACCGCTACCAGGTCGAAAGTTCCAAGCAGCTCTCGACACAGCAGCGCGGCTCGCTCATCAAGAGCCTCCGCGAACAGGTCCACGGGAAGGTCCAGAAGTTCAACGAGCTCTCCGGCAGGGCCAAGCACAAGGCAAGCCCCGCACAGCTCCGGGCAATCGAGGCGATGTGGGCGCAGGTCAGCCGTGCGGAGACTTCCGAAGACCGCCGCAAGGCCCTGAACGCCTTCTGCAAGCGGCTCACCGGCGTGGAAGTGGTCACCTGGATCTGCAAGGACGACGCGAAGGTGCTCATCAAGGCGATACACGCCATGGGGGCGCAGAGCCCCGAAGAATTTAACCGAAACAAGAACAATAACCAGAGGTAAACCTATGGCAACAAAAGACAAAGATGGGAACTGGCTCGACGACCGTGGCCGCCCCGTGCCCGAACAGTACATTCCCGCAACAGACAAGAAACGCGACAAGCTGGTGGAAGCGACCTTCAAGAAGGTCGTGAAGCTCGCCGAAAAGATTGCGGAAACCAAGGTCGAAATCGTCGGGAGTATCGACAAGTATCTCGACGAAATCGCAAAGGAAAACCGTGTCCGCGAGAACTGGAAAGGCAACATCCTTCTCCAGAATTTCGACAAGTCGCTTGTCATCGAGCGCCGAATCGACGACCACATCGGCTTCGACGAAAAGCTCCAGATGGTGAAGACCATCGTGGACGACTGGCTCCGCCACCGTCTCGAAGGCATCGACGAGAACCTGGGCAAGGTGATTTCTCAGGCATTCAATGTCGATAAGCAGGGCCGCGTGAACACCGCCATGCTCATGAAGCTTTTGCACCTCGAAATCGAGGATTCCGAATGGAAGAAGGCCATGCGCTTGCTGAAAGAGTCGATCGTCGTCAAGTCCTCCAAGCAGTCCATCAACTTCAAGCGGAAGGTGAAGACCGAGGCTGGCGAGACCTGGGAAGTCATCGTGCTGAACTTCAACGACGTGCCGTGCCCCGCAGCACCCGCAAAGAAAAAGGAAAAGAAAGATGCCGAATAGCCAAACCTACAGGACACTCGACATTTTCCGCGACCAGCTCGTTCTCGAAGCCGACTTCCAGTTCGGCTACGAGGTCACTCTCCGCCAGAACGGCGGGAAGGCGCTTATCAGCGGCGTAGGCTCCAGCCCGCAGAAGGCCATGGAAGACCTTGCCGCGAAGTGGGAGAAGGGCTAGTGACCAAACAACAAATCTTCCCGCTGGTACTCATCATCCTCGACATTTTGGCAGCCGTCGTCTACGGAGTGGTGGACATGAACGTGCGCAAGATCGTCTACTGGGTAGCAGCGGCAGTCCTCACGATTACCGTCACGTTTTAAGCCATTGTCGTGGCGGTAGTCCCCGGGCGGTTGCGGTTGGCCACGTGCCGGGAGTTGTGACCCGGATACGGCGGGGTTCGAGCCCCCGCACTGCCCCTAACTAAACAAGAAAAGGAATTGTCATGCAAAACTAGGAAACTCTCATCGCCGACAAAATCGCCATGCACCGTGACAGCTACCATCCGCAGCGAATAGAAGACCCAGGCAAGCGAAACCAGGCGAACGCATATAAAAGATGGGCCGAGAAAAATCCTGAAAGGCGGCGGGAGATTCAGCGAAAGCATGATGCGAAGAGGAGCAAGGATCCGAAAAGGATTGCCTGGCAAAAAGAGTATGACGCTACACCTGAACGCAAAGAATACCATCGCAAGTATCGACGCGAAAACAGGGAAGAAATCAATGCACGACACCGTGAATATAACGCAAGCGAGAAAGGAAAGGCGGCGAACAGCAAGTACAACGCCGAGTGGCGCGAAAAGAACAAGGAATATGACCGAGAACGTAAGCGCATCTGGTGGAGAAAAACTCACCCAAATCCCGGGCCCATAGGACGCCCAAAAAAGGAAAAAACATGATATTCAAGAGAGAATACCCCGATTACGTGACCTGCAGCTGGTGCGGTCACAAGAAATACTGCAAGCTCGAAGGCCACAAGTGGGTCTGCAAGGCCTGCGACACCACCCACCCCGCAGGAGTTGACCGTGAACATCGCGTATAGGCCGCAAGTCCCCACCTGGAAAAAGAGCCTGAAGAACCAGGAACTCTACGAAATCGTGAACAAGCTGCGCATCGAAATCCAATGCGACTGCATTCCGGGAACTCTGGTGTACGAGATCCTGGCGGGCTACATGACCGACTTCAGGAGCGGGCCTTCCGTCGTGAACCCGTTCATTCCTAAAATCGGCGACATCCTGCTTGCTCTCGCATGGCTCATCCACGATGTCAACTACCACGGATTTTTGAGCAAGAAATATGCCGACCTGCTCCTGCGCGAAATGCTGGAACACGCAGGCATGGGCACCGTCAAGCGCAACGCCGTCTATTACGCGGTCAAGTTCTTTGCCGGTTCCCACTACAACACGCTCGACGAAGACCAGGGCGACATCTACAACCACAACAAGACCCTCGTGAAGATGCAGTGGCTCGACCAGAACGGCATGACGCTCAAGCGCTTCAACGGCAGGGCCATCACGGCAAACACATTCAGATGATTACCCGAAACGACATACTCAAGGTCATACAGACCACGGCAAAGGCGGCCTACTGCGTCGCCTTTGTCGCACTCGCAATAACCGTACTCTACATGGTAGCCTCATCACTATAGGAGTCAAAATGAACAGTCCGCTAGTATCCCACACCGAGATAAGCCCGAACAGGACTACACCCCGGAACAACAAGATAGACACCATCACCATCCACTGCACCGCAAGCCACGTCAACGTGCGGGCACTCGGCAAGCTATTCGCAGCCAAGGCCCGCAAGGCCTCTGCCAACTACGGTATCGATGACCAGGGCCATATCGCGCTCTATGTCGATGAAGCCGACCGCAGCTGGTGTTCTAGCAACGCAGCCAACGACAACCGCGCCGTCACCATCGAGGTATCGAGCGACGAAAAAGCACCTTACCGTGTAACCGACGCTGCATTTTCAAGCCTCATCTACCTGGTCGCCGACATCTGCAAGCGTAACGGCATCCAGAAGCTCCGCTGGTTCCACGACAAGACCCTTGTCGGCAAGGTTGACAAGAGCGGCGAACCCGTCCAGAACATGACGCTCCACAAGTGGTTCAAGAACAAGGCCTGCCCGGGGCAGTACCTGGAAGAACGCATGTTCGAAATCGCCGCCAAGGTGAACGCCCTGCTGTAAAGGAGTAAAAGATGAAAGAAATCCTGATGAGCATCCACCACAAGTGGGCCCAACTGATCTACAGCGGCGAAAAGACGCTGGAACTCCGCAAGACAGCCCCGAAAGCAGCCATGCCTATGATTCCCGGTGTGAAGGTTTACCTCTACGACACCGACCTTAAAAGTATCACAGGCGTCATATACGTGAATTTTTGCCATAAAATCACCGAAATAACGCCCAAGATTGTCGAAAATTCGTGCGTTTCTCTCGATGAAATCGAGAAATACAAGGCAAAAGGCAGGGGTAAGCTCTACGGTTGGGAGATTTGCGGCGTCGATGAATACGGTCCCGACTGGCTCTATCCCGAAGATTTGCACATCAAAAGGGCTCCGCAAAGCTGGCAATTCGTGAGGTAAACGCTATGGAATACGTCTTGAAAATCAGAAAAAGGAACTTTGAAGCGCTCATGAACGGCGACTTGACCTTCGTCATCCACAAGGTTGACAGGCTCTACTGCGTCGGCGACCGTCTGGTGCTCTTCGAGACCGACGGCGGCAATGAAACAGGCCGCAGCCTTACCGTGCGCATCACCTACATCATGCACGCCGAAGACTCCATGGGCATCAAGGACGACTACTGCGTCGTGTCCGTCAAGCGCTCCGGGAAGAACACCCGTACGAACGTGGGCAACCGCCCCGCAAGCGAAGACGAAGCCGTCGAGTATGCCGCGAAGCTCGGCAAGTCCGCAGACTGCGCAAGGCGCTTCTACAACTACTATTCGATGACCGGCTGGAAGATGAAATCCGGGCTCCCGCTCTCCGACTGGCATGCCGCGCTCAGGAACTGGAAGGACTTCCAGGGCACGCAGAAGACCCCCGAACAGGCCGAAACCGACAGCCAGCTGGAGCTTTTGCTTCCCATGCTGCTCAAGAAAACGGCATCGCTCGCCAAGCAGAAAGAAAAGCTCGTCTTCAATGATCCATACATCGGCACCGTGCTCCAGTTCTACGGCTTCGACCGCTTCGATTATAACTTCAACGTTTTCGAAGTCCACGAAATGGTCAAGAAATACTTCACCAGCAAGAAACTCGGCACAGGATGCCCGCAGATGCGCTCCCCGAACCCCTACGGCAAGGGAACGCTCCAGGTGCCCACCATCGAAGAGTTCGCCGCCTTACTCCAGAAGAAAAAAGCGGAAAAAGCCGAAGGCTAGATTTGTATATTGGAGGTAATATGACTGAAAATCAAAGAGAAAAACAAAGAGATTGCATCCATACAATCGCATTAAACATCTGCAATTACCACCTAAATGATGATTGCCAAAAGTGCCCTCTCTTCTGTGACTACGAAGAAGATATTTGCTACGATGACCAAAATTTCGACTTAAACAAGTTTGAATAGTGGCTCTTAAAACGCATATCCATTCAACAAAAGTAATTTCCACCACCCGCAAAAATTTAAGGCAGGATGCAAAATCCTGCCTCTTTTTTTGTCTCACGAAAAGTGAAAAACTCAAAAACATGTCCGCACCAAATGTCCGCACCACAATTTTCAAGAAAAATTCAAAACGCCTTTAACGGCTCAAAAACGCCAATTCGCAAAAAAAAATGTCTCACGAAAAGTGAAACATCTTTTTCCGCAAAATGAAGAAACCGCGAAAATAGCGAAAAAACGGCAAAATCAAAAAACACACATTTTTCGGGTTAAATGAGAAAAGAAAAACCAATAAAATCAAGGGCTCCAGCCACATTCACTGATTTATTTCTTTTCTCATTACTTCCGCTTTGGCATAA
>OCTX014528258.1_pt1 | contig 26749 bp, 19 predicted proteins | sample 1539691 | NCBI WGS metagenome assembly OCTX01 (sample SAMN02144231, study PRJEB22623) | gut metagenome | biome: sheep rumen | host: Ovis aries | place: New Zealand
GCCTTTCGGCCAGCGACCGTTGGTTCCCGAGCAAGCTCGCCTACCCGTAGCCTTTGGCTTTCCCTTCGGCCGCCGATTTTCAATTCAAAATCCAATAAAAACAAAGAAAAACCAACAAAAACATGCAGTCTTACAAAACAAATAAAAACATGTTTTTCCTTGTCCGTGTTGGTTTTTACTGGTTTTTGAATTGAAAATCGGCGGCCGATGGGAAAGCCAAAGGCGCGGAGCGCTATTCTGCCATTTGTATGAATAAAACAGGCAGGAAAAGACAATCGCAGTGCCGCGAGATAATTTCTGCGCACCGGGAACAACAAAAAAAACGTCGGGAGATACGTTCAAATTCTCTAGAAAATCCAATCGCAGCGTCGGGAGATAATTTCCCGTTGCCACGAGTGGCCAAGATGTCGTCGGGAGATACGTTCAAATTCTCTAGAAAATCCTATCGCAACGTCGGGAGATATTTTTCCGTTGCCACGAGTTGCCAAAATACTGTCGAGAGACAGGGTGACGGTGGCTGGACCAGCGACAGCTGAACTGGCGGACTCGGCGGCAACGAGAGTCCACAAAAAAAAAGCAACGGGGCCGACATCGCGTCGGCCCCGTTGCTGAAACTAAATTATAAAAAACTACTTACTACTAAACTATTTATTATGCTACTAACCTAAAAACTGCTAATTAAATTATAAGGTATTATGCGTTTGGTCTTTGTTGATTGACGGTGGAAAAGCCGCCGATTTGGCGTCGAGGCTTAATTCCACGGTGCAAAATTAATAAGGTTATAGAAAAAATATTACTTTTTCTGTTACTAAAACTTTATATTTTGTAACAAAAATTTGGAGTTTAACCCAAAATGAACTATCTTTGCGGCATATTCGATACATGAGCGAAAAAAAACTTCGACGGCAATAGCATGAAAACAATGTAAAAAAACATAACAATCCTAACCGTGAACAATAAAAAAGCAATCTTTTTAACTACCTTATTAGCATGCACTTTGTCATTACATGCACAGACCGGAAAGCTGTTTGACGCCACCCAGCAGTTGTCGAGCAGTTTCACCAGCCAGGTGTATCTAGACAACGACGGATTCATCTGGTCGGCCACCCGCAACGGACTGAACAAATACGACGGCTACCTGTTCCGCATCTTCAAGAAAGAGCAGGAGCACGACAAGGGCATGGCCAGCAACTACGTGAACTGCATCATTCAGGACCGCAAGGGACTCTTCTACCTGGGCATGTGGGCCGCACTGCAGACCTACGACGGCATCCGCTTCCGCGACGTGAAGGTGAAAGACCTTACGGGGCGCGAGGTAAGCCCCTACGTGACGTGTTTCCTGGAGCGCAAGAACGGCGAGATATGGGCGGGTACGTCGGGGCAGGGCGTACTGAAATTCGACGACAAGGGCCACGCCCATCAGGTGGGCGGAGCCTTCAAGCACATCCACACCGTGCAGGACCTCATGGAGGACAACCGCGGACAGCTGTGGGTGCTCTCGCGCAGCCGGGGCCTCATCCACGACGACGGCCGCCGTGCGCACACCCACCTGGGCACACAGCCCATGGCCAGCTATCTGCGGAAGATGAGCAAGGACGACAAGGGCAACATCTACGTGGGCACCTCACGGGCTGGACTGCTGCGCCTGGTGGGCGAAGAGTTCAAGCAGGTGGAAGGCACGGGCGACAAACCCATCTCGTCGCTCTACTTCAACCGCCAGGGCAAGCTCATGATGGGCTACGACGGCGCCGGACTGGGCATCTACGACCCGCAGACGGGCACCATCACGGACAATCCCTACTTCAGTCGCGAGGTTGATTTGGCCAAGTGCAAGGTGCAGTCCATCACCGAGGACCGCAGCGGCAACGTGTGGCTCGGACTGCTACAGAAAGGACTCTACATGCAGCCTGGCTCGCCCAGCAAGTTCAAATACATGGGCTACAAGCTGGGCGCACAGAACAAGATTGGGTCGGCCTGCGTCATCAGCACCCTCATCGACAGCAGGGGGCAGATATGGATAGGCACCGACAAGGACGGACTCTACTGTTTCGACAGCCAGCAGCAGCTCGTCAAACACTATAAAGAGGATTTCCCGGCCAGCATCATGACCATTGCAGAAGACCGCAACGGACGCATCTGGATCGGCTCCTACAACGAGGGCGGCGGATGGATAGACACGGCCAGCAAGCAGTATCACCGCCATGCTTTCACACCGCCCAACTTGAGCATCTTCGACATTGCCGTTGACAACAGCAACCGCCTGTGGATGGCCACCATGGGCTACGGCTTGATCATGCTCGACCAGCTGAGCGGACAGATGACCTCCTACGTCATGAGAAAAGGCGCGCCCGACATGCCGGGCATCAACAGCCTGACCAACGACTACATTTCGCAACTCTCCATCTCGCCCGACCAAAAGCGCGTCTATGTGGCCACCACCATGGGCGTGTGCTGTCTGGACCTGGAGAAGAACAGCTGGATCAGCCTCTTCGGAAAGAACTGTCTGAACTATGGTACGCCCGTGCGCATTGCGCGCGAGTATTCGGGCAGCCTATGGATAGGCACCAACGACGGACTCTACCGCTTCGACCTGTCGAACAAGAAACTGCAGCAATACACCACCGAGCGCGGACTGGCCGACAACGGCATCGCCTCCATCGAACAGGACAAGAAGGGTCGGCTCTGGATTTCCACCGACCACGGGCTGTGCTGCCACGACCCCAAGACCGGACTCACCCAAAACTACTTCATCGACAACGGGCTGCAATCCAACGAATTCAGCGACGGAGCCTCGTGGACCACCGACTCGGGCAACATGCTCTTTGGCGGCGTGGGCGGCGTCACATGGTTCGACCCCAACGACATCCAGCAGGCCAAATGGGAGGCTTCGGTGCAGCTCACCGCACTCACCATCAACGGCGAGCCCGTGACGCCCGAAACCGAGTCGGGGCGGTTCCACGTGACCGACACCACGGTCATCGCCAGCAACCACTTCGAGCTGGGTTACCACGACAACTCGTTCGCCATTCAGCTCTCGACGCTCACCTACGACAACCCCGAGCACATCACCTACCTCTACAGCATCAACGGCGAGCCTTTCGTGCGCCTGCAGCCGGGAGCCAACGAAATAACATTCTCACACCTTGCACCGGGCACCTACCACTTCCGCGTGAAGGCCGAGCGCAACAACATCGAGACGCCCGAACGAAAATTCACGCTCGTGGTTCACGGGCCTTGGTACCGCACCAACCTGGCCTATCTCATCTACCTGTTGCTCATCGCGCTGGCTGTCTGGCAATACCTCAGCCTGCAACGGCGCAAACAGCAGGACCGACTGCAGCTGCAAGAACATATCCACGCCGAGCAGATGGGGGAAGCCAAGCTGCAGTTCTTCATGAACATCAGCCACGAAATCCGAACGCCCATGACGCTCATCATCACGCCGCTGCTCTCGCTCATGAAGCAGGACAACGACCCGCAGCGGCGCGGCGTATATGAAACCATCAAGCGCAACGCCGAACGCATTCTGAACCTCATCAACCAGATGATGGACTTGAGGAAGATTGACAAGGGAATGATGCAGATGCGCATGCAGGAAACCGACCTCGTGGCTTTCGTGCAGGACATCTACACCCTGTTTGAGCACCAGGCCAACGCCAAGCAGATAAGCCTCAGCTACGAGCACGACACCGACAAGCTGCCCGTATGGATTGACCGTGGAAACTTCGACAAGGTGGTGGTGAACATACTCTCGAACGCCTTCAAGTTCACGCCCTCGGGGGGAAAGATAGACATACGCATCACCCACAACGACAACGACGCCACCATCGCCATCAGCGACAACGGCGAAAAAATACCCGAAGACAAAATCGACAAGATATTCGAACGGTTCTACCAGACCACATCGTCGGTGAACGACCGCAATGTGGGAACGGGCATCGGCCTCGACCTGACACGCTCGCTGGTGGAGCTGCACTACGGAGCCATCAAGGCGCACAACCTGAAGCAAGGATGCGTATTCGAGGTGACCATCCCGCTGGGCAACGCCCACCTGAAGCCCGAGGAGATGGTCAGCGAAAACGAGCAACCCACGGCTGCGCTTATTGCCGACACCTTCGACGAGCTGGAGCAGCCCGTGGCTTTGCCCGAAAGACGAAGCAACGAACGGCTGACCGTGGTCGTCGCCGAGGACGACGACGAAATCCGCAACTATGTAGCCAGCGAGCTGTCGGCCGACTATGAGGTGAAGACCTGCATCAATGGCCGCGAAGCCCTGGCTGAGATCTATCGCACCATGCCCGACATTGTGGTGAGCGACATCATGATGCCCGAGATGGACGGCAACACGCTCTGCTCGCAACTGAAGACCAACCAAAGCACCAACCACATTCCCGTCATACTGCTCACGGCCAAAAACCGCGACGAAGACCGGTTGGAAGGCCTCGAGACGGGTGCCGACGCCTACATTGTGAAGCCGTTCAACATGGACATCCTGCGCCGTACCATCATCAACCTCATCAACTCGCACCGCCTGCTCAGGCTGAAATACGGACAAAACAGCAAGTTGGAGAACAGCGTCGAGGAGGTGAAGATGAAATCGCCCGACGAAAAACTGATGGAGCGCGTGATGAACACCGTCAACAAGCACATGAACAACTCGGACCTGAGCGTGGACATGATTGCCAACGAAGTGGGCATCAGCCGCGTTCACCTGCACCGCAAAATGAAGGAACTCACCGGCCAGACTCCCCACGACTTCATCCGCAACATAAGACTGAAACAGGCCGCCAACCTGCTGGCCAACCAGAACATGAACATCACAGAGGTGGTCTATGCCTGCGGATTCTCCAACGCAGCCTCGTTCTCCACCATGTTCAAGAACGTCTATGGCATGTCGCCGCGCGAATACATGAAGGAACACCGAAATAAATGAAAAAAATAAGTTTCGGGAGTTAGCGGTGCTTTCGAAACTTTAGCGAAAAAATTCTTCATTCTTCATTAATTTAACTACCTTTGCACCCGTAAAACGAAACATTCATACGGTATGAAGATTGAAAACATGATAAGCAATGCCGTAAAGCAGGCTGTGAAGACGCTTTACGGACAGGATGTACCCGACAAGATGGTACAGGTTCAGAAAACCAGAAGCGAGTTTGAAGGCAACCTCACCCTCGTGGTCTTCCCCTTTGTGAAGATGGCGCGCAAGAGCCCCGAGCTTACCGCCCAGGAAATAGGCCAATACCTGGTGGAGAACTGCCAGGCCGTAGAGCGGTTCAACGTGGTGAAGGGGTTCCTCAACATGGTGGTGGCACCCGCTGCCTGGCTCAGCCTGTTGGCCGACATCGACTCAGACGATCACTTCGGCATGAAACAAGCCACGGACGACAGTCCGCTGGTGATGATTGAATACAGCAGCCCCAACACCAACAAACCTCTGCATCTGGGCCATGTGCGCAACAATCTGTTGGGATGGTCGCTGGCACAAATCATGCAGGCCAACGGCAACCGCGTGGTGAAAACCAACATCGTGAACGACCGAGGCATCCACATCTGCAAGTCGATGCTGGCATGGCTGAAATATGGCAACGGCGAGACACCCGAAAGCAGCGGAAAGAAAGGCGACCACTTGATTGGCGACTACTACGTGGCCTTTGACAAGCACTACCGCGAGGAAGTGAAGGAGCTGAAAGCCCAGCTCGTGGCCCAAGGCATCGACGAAGAAACAGCCGAGAAACGGGCCAAGGACGAGGCTCCGCTCATCAAGGAAGCCCACCAAATGCTGGTGAAATGGGAACAAAACGACCCCGAGGTGCGCGCACTGTGGAAGAAAATGAACGACTGGGTGTATGCCGGTTTCGACGAGACCTACAAGCGCATGGGCGTTTCGTTCGACAAGATATACTACGAGAGCCAGACCTACCTCAAGGGCAAGGCCAAGGTGGAAGAAGGACTGGCCAAGGGGCTTTTTGAACGCCACGACGACAACAGCGTCTGGGCCGACCTCACCAACGAAGGGCTCGACCAAAAACTGCTGTTGCGCTCAGACGGCACCAGCGTCTATATGACGCAGGACATCGGCACCGCCGAAATGCGCTACGAGGACTACCCCATCGACAAGATGATCTACGTGGTGGGCAACGAGCAGAACTACCACTTCCAGGTGCTCAGCATACTGCTCGACCGGCTTGGCTTCAAGTGGGGCAAGGAGCTGGTCCACTTCTCCTACGGCATGGTGGAGCTGCCCAACGGCAAGATGAAAAGCCGCGAGGGCACTGTGGTCGATGCCGACGACCTGATGCAGCTCATGATCGACGACGCCTACAAAACCTCGATGGAATCGGGCAAATTTGCTGACATGTCCGAGGAGGAGCGCCGCGAGATTGCCCGCATTGTGGGCATGGGCGCCCTGAAATACTTCATTCTGAAGGTGGATGCCCGCAAGAACATGCTCTTCAACCCCGAAGAAAGCATCGATTTCAACGGCAATACAGGGCCCTTCATCCAATACACCTACGCCCGCATCCGCAGCATTCTGCGCAAAGCGGAGGCAATGAGCCCCATCAATCCTATAAGTCCTATAAGCCCCATAAGTCCTATAAGTCCTATGAGCCCCAAGGAAATCGAGCTCATCCAGAAGATGAGCGAGTTTGGAGCAGCCGTAGAGCAGGCGGGCAACGACTATTCGCCCAGCGGCATTGCCAACTACTGCTACGAGCTGACCAAGGCGTTCAACCAGTTCTACCACGACTACAGCATCCTGGGCGCCGACACCGACGAGGAGAAAGCCCTGCGACTCGTGCTGGCCAAGAACGTGGCCAAGACCATCAAGAACGGCATGAGCCTGCTCGGCATCGAAGTGCCGGAACGAATGTAGAGCGAATTGACAATTGACATTGGGCAATTGATAACTTGACTATTTGGATTGAGCCTTGGATATTGAGAATTTAAATCCTCCCACCTACCGCAACGACACCGTGCTGCCCCTACCCCCCGAGGTAAGGGCAGACGCGTGGGCGGTAGATGCTGCCTGTTCGGGCAACCCGGGGCCAATGGAGTATCAGGCCATCGACTTGCAGACGGGCTACCGCGTGTTCCATTTCGGCCCCATGCGCGGAACCAACAACATCGGCGAGTTCCTGGCCATCGTCCACGCCTTGGCTCTGGCATGGAACCAAGGGTTGCACGGAAAGACCATCTACAGCGACTCCTACAACGCCATCCTGTGGGTGAAGAAGCGCAAATGCAAAACCAAACTGGAGCGCACACCCGAAACCGAACAACTCTATCAGATCATTGAGCGCGCCGAGCGGTGGCTGCTGACCCACAACTACCGCAACCCCATCATCAAGTGGGAAACCAGCAAATGGGGCGAAGTGCCTGCCGACTTCGGCAGGAAATAAAAAGGGTCATTTCTTGAATCTTGATGTATCCACGGCCTCGCGCTGCCTTGCCTTGTAACCGCCCAGGCTGAGAGTGGCCGCGAGTCCGAAGGTGCTATAGTCTGTATAGCCCATGTTGTAGTGCTGCGTCTGATAATCCAGGCGGGGCTCAATGGCATTGGTCTTGAGGATGTTTCCGGCAAAGGCTTTCAGCAACAGCCGCTTGTCCAGCAGCTGGGCTTGCAGTTCGACGGTGAGATTGCCCGATGCGGGCAGATCGTAGAGTCCTTGGTGGGATTTTGTACGTGCAAAACCATTCACATTCATGCTGAACACGGGCGAGAATATAATGGTATTGCGCAGGTTGAACATCGTGCTGACAACATGGCGGTCGAAGGGCAAGTCGTAGTAATCGGAATCTTTCGCGCGCTCCCACAGCAGATAGGCCGAGACGGACGAGCGCAACCAACGCCCTACCGAAACGGGGGCATAGGCCATGAAGCCCGCCTGCTGACGGAAGTCAAAGTTGACGTGCCGGTATTCCATGGCCAGTCGGTCCTGCCATTGGTAGCAAGTCTGCACGAAATAGTCGTCGGTATGGTTGAACCACAAAGCCAATTGGTATTTGTTCCTTAACAGATAGACCGCCTGCAGCTGATAGTCTTTGGCGGGCCGCAGGTCAGGATTTCCCACCACTTCTCCATAACCACCATCGGTGAATCCCTTCGCGCTGGTCACCGCCCAATACTCCGGATAGTTGCGGTTGCCCGCTATTGAGAGCTGCACCACATGGTCCTGCCGGGGAGTATAGACGGCTGTAAGCGTGGGGAACAACACCCACTCGCGGAAAGTATCGTTGTGGAACCGCTCAACCGAGAGAGAGGCGTCGAGCGACAAGCGTTTTCCCCACGCCTTGCTGAAACCAGCATACAGATTGGCAATGGTTTCGTGCAGAAGGGCCGCCGAGTTCATGCCTTCAAAGCTGATGTTCTGGTGGCTGCGGTCGCTGGTGGTGGTAAAGGACGCACCATAGTTCACTCCCCAATTTCTGTTTAGCTTGTGCTCCATCGAGGCGTACAGTTTGAGCCGGTTGATGCGCTGCAGGCTCTCCGTTTCATAGTCTTTCGGCCCCGTGGGCAGGACGCTGGTCACGGTGCCCGCCGACGGAGCCTCATAGTGAGTGAAGTCGGCACCAGCCTTCAGCCCGAACGGCGAGCGATAGTCAGCGCGAATGTTGTGCAACGTGTGGCGGCTGTGGCCTTTGGCTTCCGAGGTAATGCTGCCGTCGGTCGTGCCGTTGGTGTGCAAGGACTGAAAGTTGCCCGTATAGGCAAGACTGAAAAGACTGCCGTAATCCACCTCGAAGCGGTAGTCGTAGTCGTGAGAGCGGCTGGGAGCCAGCGTGTGCGAACGAATGTCGTACACCTTTCCAGACAGTTGCGAGTGGAGCGAACGCGTTTCACCCTCGTAGAAATCGTGGCCGTGGCGATGGGTGAACATGGCATCCGCCGACCACTTCTGCCACTGGCCGAAGAAACTGGCCGCCTCGGTGAACTTTGCGTCGTGCTGCCGTTCCACTCCCAAGCGCGCCTGCCCCTGCACTACCTGCTGAGCCTCGTTGTGCAAAAGATTCAGGTTGATGACCTGCCCCCTCAGCTGATAGCGCGCCGGTGCAGCCACCATCACCTCAGCATTGCGAATGCGGCTGGCAGGCATCGACTTCAGCAGTTGCGCCACTTGTTCGGCAGCCATTGTCGAAGGTTTCCCGTCTATTATCACCGTTACATGGCGGCCAGTCAGCAGCAGGCCACCATTTTGTTCTGTCACGCCAGGCAGTTCCTTTAGCGCGTCATAGGCAGTGCTCACCCCTTTTCCTTCAATCAGGTGCGGCAGGTCGAACACCAGTTTGCCCTGCTCTGCCCGCACGATATGGCGGCTGCCCCTCACCTCCACTTCGGGCAGTGCCTGTAACAGACTGTCCATCGTGAGCGAGTCTTTCTGCGCTCCGGCCTGAAGGTCTGTCCCGGCCTGACGGATTGTCTTTGTTTCAGCTTCTTGATTTTGCACTTCTGTCTGCGCACCTGCCATCGTTGCAACGGCCAACAGTGCCAATAGCATCGTCCTTTTCATGGCAGCAAAGGTAGCCCTCCGCCCGCCAACGGCCAAAACAATCGGCTTATTTAGGCTTAAGAAAAGTGTTATTTAGGCTTAACGTTTCGGCCTTCTTCGACAAAAACAAGCTATCTTTGCTGCCATGAAAATGAAGATACAGAAAATCGCCCTGCTGGTGGGGGCTGTCCTCGTGGCCGTTTTTCTCTATCAGTCGTGGTGGCTGCTGCGGCTCTACCGAAACGAAACCAGACAGATGCGACATCAGATTCAGCAGGCCGTGGTACAGGCCGACTATCTGGAAATGGACTACCGCATACACTTACTGAGCAGTTCGAACGGCATACACGGCAACATTTCGTTCAGCGCCGGCGCACAACTCGACGACAAAGACTCCAGCTATGTGGAACAGATGACCCGCAAGGACATCGGCGACTCTACTTTCATCGAATTGGAGCGACACAAAATAAGCGTCGATGAGCGACAGGCCATGAAACAGCATCCCGTCAGACAGTATTTCCGCGACCGCCACAACGACAGCCTGCTGATGAAAGAAAACCCAATGCTGGGCATGTCGTACACCGTGCAACGCACCATGCACAAATCGTTGCGAGACTTGGCCAAACCCAACTACGAACGCTACGACAGCATACTGACCGCCCTGCTGAAAGATGCGGGAGTGAGCGGGCCACATCTGGTGGAAGTAACCGACGAGGCCGGACGGCCCACCGACACGCTGGGCACCCGCGACTATCGGCCCACCCCGCGCGCCGAGCACTTCAGCTACTACCTGACCGAGGACACCCACGAGGCCTACCGACTGACCATCGAGCCCGTCACGAGCCTGGTCTTGCAACAGATGGCGGGCATACTCGCTGCTTCCGCCGTCATTCTGCTGGTGCTAGCCTTCGCCTTCTGCTATCTCATCTGGACGCTGAACCGCATGCGCTCGCTCGACGAGATGAAGACCGACTTCACCAACAACATTACCCACGAACTGAAAACGCCCATCAGCGTGGCCTACGCGGCCAACGACGCCTTGCTCAACTTCAGCTCGCTCTCGCCCAAGGCGCAGAAGTATCTGCGCATCAGCCAGGAACAGCTCACCAAGCTGAGCGGCATGGTGGAGAAGATTCTCTCCATGAGCATGGAGCACCGAAAGACGCTGACCCTCAACGTCACCCATGTGCGACTGGAAGAATTGGTGGGCTCGCTCATAGAGATTCACCGCCTGAAAAGCCAACAGGCAGTGGACTTCCACATCGACCTGCAGCCCGACAATCTGGAAATCAAGGCCGACCGCAACCATCTGACCGCCATGTTGAGCAACCTCATCGACAACGCCATCAAATATGCGCGTGACGACCATGCCGACATCACCATTCGAGGCCGCGACAACCTGGTGGAAATTACGGACAAGGGCATCGGCATTCCACACGACAAGCTGCGCTATGTCTGCGACCGCTTCTACCGTGTGCCGCAGGGCAACCGCCACGACGTGAAGGGCTATGGGCTGGGGCTCTACTACGTCAAGAGCATGATGGAACGCCACGGCGGCAGCGTGGAGATAGAGAGCAAGGAGGGAGAAGGTACAACCGTAAGACTGAGATTCAATGGATAAGATTCATGTTCTGCTGGCCGAGGACGAAGAAACCCTGGCCATGATCATCCGCGACACGCTGGAGCCACAGGGATTCCAAGTCAGCACCGTCAAGAACGGAGAGGAAGCCCTGCGCCGCTTCTTCGACAGCAAGCCCGACGTACTAGTGGCAGATGTGATGATGCCCCGCATGGACGGTTTCGAGCTGGTGCGCCGCATCCGCCAGTCCGACACGCTCACGCCGGTGCTCTTTCTCACCGCCCGCTCGGCCATCAACGATGTGGTTCGCGGATTTGAGCTTGGTGCCAACGACTATCTGAAGAAGCCTTTCGGCATGCAGGAGCTCATTATTCGCATCAAAGCCCTGCTGGGCCGGGCCATGGCCTCTTCAAAGGCCGTCATGAAGACCTCGCGCCTGCTGGAAATAGGCTCCTACTCGTTCAATCCCAAGACGCAACAGCTGTTCTGCATGGGCGACATGCAGGAACTGTCGCACCGCGAGTCGGAACTGCTCCGCTGTCTGGCCGAAAACGCCAACCGGGTGGTCGAGACGCAAACCATCCTGCTGGAGCTTTGGGGCGACGACACCTTCTTCAACACCCGCAGCCTGCAAGTGTTCATTACCAAACTGCGCCACCGCCTAGGCAAAGACCCCAACGTGCGCATCGTGAATGTCCGCGGAATTGGCTACAAGCTGATTCTTTAGGATTGTCTGGAATGTCTAGAAACCCTAGACCATCTAGACTGCCTAGGAAACTAATAATCCTCCAAATAGCCTTTTGTGAACATGTCGTAGGCCAGCGCCTCCAACTCGGAGAGTTTCATCTGGCTGACGGCATGTTCTATTTTTTGTATCAGCACGTCGCGTTTGTAGTCGTCGTTTTCGCTCAGTCGCGAAGTGAAATAGCTGTTCATGGTTCGGTGGGCTTATAGGTAACAATGGTGTTTCCGTCGTACTCCTCGCGGCAGGCTACGCGCACATTGGCGGGCAGCGGACAGGCGCGCGTACCATCGCTGACGGTAAAGGGAGCGGTTTCCACCCGCAGCTCGTCCCACAGGCCGGCCTCGATGAACGACTGGTGGGTGCGGGCGCCGCCCTCAACGATGAGCGACTGTATGCCCTGCAGGTAAAGGTCGTCGATGAGCTGCGGCAGAAGCCGGTCGTGGGTGAGCACCACGCGCTTGGGGTCGGGGCCGTGCCAGTGGCGTACGGTCAGGTGCGGCTGCTCACGGTCGTAGGTGGTGCGTCCCACCAGGATGGCATCCTCCTGGGCTCTCAGGCGGTGGACAAGCATCTGTGTGAAGGGGGTAGAGAGGGCCAAGGGGCGAAAATGGTCGTCGATGAAACCGTTCTGCGTCTGCGCCCATTTCAGAATGATGTAGGGGCGGTGTTTGGAGTGGTAGGTGAAGAATCGGCGGTTCAGCTCGCGGCATTCCGCCACGCACACTCCCACAGTGACCTCGATGCCCGCGTTGCGCAGTTTCTGTATGCCGCGTCCCTGCACCTTGGCAAAAGGGTCGATGGTTCCCACGACCACGCGTCGGACGCGCTTGCTGACAATGAGGTCGGCGCAGGGAGGCGTCTTGCCGTAGTGGGCGCAGGGTTCCAGACTGACATAGACCGTGGCCTCACGAAGCAACGGCTCGTCGTCGGCACAGACCGAGGCAAAGGCGTTCACCTCGGCATGTCCTTCGCCGCAGCGCACATGGTAACCTTCGCCAATGATGCGTCCGTCGGATGCCACAATGACACATCCCACCATGGGGTTGGGCCGCGCGCCCATCAGCCCGTTCTGAGCCAGTTGCAGGCAACGGCGCATATACTGTTGGTCGGCGGTTGGTTGTTCTTGCTGGTTCATGCGCACAAAAATACAGAAAAAAGCGTTTCGTCCAAAAAAAATCTATAAAAAAATAAAACGGAACGTTGCAGATTCAATAAAATGGCCTATATTTGCAAAGAAAAGGGTGCAAAAAACACCCTGCCATACATTCACCCAAAAACATCTAAACAAATGAGACATTTTGCATTCACCCTGGCATTCATCATCGGACTGCTGATGTTTGCCGCGCCCACAGAGGCACAGACCCTGCGCAACGGCAGCAACTCGGTTGTAGGAAAAGTGGAGAGCGACGGCACCGTGCGCAACCGCAGCAACAGCCGGATAGGCAAATTCGAGAGCGACGGCACTGTGCGCAACGGCAGCAACAGCCGAATTGGAAAAATTGAACGCGACGGCACTGTGCGCGACGGCAGCAATCGGCAGATTGGAAAAATCGAGAGCGACGGCACCGTGCGCGATGCCAGCAACCGCAAGATTGGGAAGATTGAGAGCGACGGCACCGTGCGCAACAGCAACAACAGCAGCATGGGCAAGGCCGAGGGGGTAAACCGCCGTCAGGCTGCCGCCTGTTTCTTCTTCTTCTTCAACTGACAGGCATGACCTACCGCGACTTTTGGCAACAACTGACCACCATCTACGAAACGGGCGAGGCGAAAGCTGTCGCCCGTTATGTTTACGACCACTGCTACGGTCTCTCCACCTCAGACCTGCTTTGCGGCAAGGACCAACAACTGTCTGCCGAGCAGCAATTGTCGCTCCATGAGCAGCTGCGGCGGTTGCTCAGCGGCGAGCCCGTACAGTACGTAACGGGGATGGCGGAGTTCGGTGCGCTCACGCTCCATGTGGAGCCGGGGGTGCTCATCCCACGCCCCGAGACCTATGAGCTGTGCCAGTGGATAAGGGAAAGCCAAGAAGCCCCCGAGGGGGAGACGAAAACCCTCTCTAGCTTCCCCAGGGGGGAGAGACTTTCCGCGATAGAGCCCTCCCCCCCAGGGGGGATAAGAGGGGGGCTCTCGCTCCTAGACATTGGCACAGGTTCGGGCTGCATCGCCATCACGCTGGCCCTGAAATGTCCACAGGCCGAGGTGACAGCCTGGGACATCAGCCCCAAGGCTCTGCACGTAGCCCGGGAAAATGCTCAGGCAGCCCAAGCGCGCATTCAGACAGAACTGCAGGATGCTCTCCATCTGCCCGACGACAACCAACGCGTGTGGGACATCATTGTGAGCAACCCGCCCTACATCTGCCGTAAAGAGGCAGCTGCCATGGAGGCCAATGTGCTCAACCACGAACCCCACCTGGCGCTCTTCGTTCCCGACGACGACCCGTTGTTGTTCTATCGGGCCATTGCCCGTTACGCCGCCCGGAGTTTGAAGCCCGCAGGACAGCTCTTCTTTGAAATAAACCCACTCTACCACTCACCATTGGTGCAGCTGCTCAAAGGCGAAGGTTTCGTCCACATCGCCTCACGCTCCGACCAATTCGGCAAGACCCGTTTTGTCCGTGCCACTCGTCACCCACATCCCCAATAGCCTATCTGTCTAAATGTCTATCTGTCTGTTTGTCTAAATGTCTATCTGTCTAAATGTCAAAAAAATGAATAAGGACCAAATACTCCAGAAACTCACCGCTCTCTGTGCCCGAGGCGAGCATTGTCAGCACGAAATGCTAGAGAAAATGTCACGTTGGGAGGTTGACGAAGCCACTCAGGCCGAAGTCATGGCCTATCTCACCGCCAACCGGTATGTTGACGACGAACGCTATGCCCGAGCCTACGCGAACGACAAGATAAGATACAACCATTGGGGCCGCCGCAAGGTGGAGCAAGGCTTGTGGCAGAAACATATCGACAAAGACATTCAGCAACGTGTGCTCGCCGAAGTGGATGATGAGCTCTACGTGAGCATCCTGCGCCCACTGCTCCGCCAGAAGCGCCGCACCACTCGCGCCAACAACAGCTACGAACTCAACCAAAAACTGCTCAAGTTCGCTCTCTCGCGCGGTTTCACCTATGACATCATCCGACAGTGCATCGATGTGGATGAAGATTCTTTTGACGAAGAATGAAGAACCACGCTGTAGTCTTCATTCCTTTACTCCTTCAATCCAATACTTCTTTGATTCTTCACACCTACACTCCTTCACACCATGTCCATCAGCATATTTGTTCGTTTGGCCGACTTTCTGGCTCCCCGACGGTGTCCCGTGTGCGGAGGGCGTCTGCAGGTGCAGGAAGAAACCATCTGCGCGCAGTGCAACCTTCATCTGCCACGCACAGGGTTCAGCCGTGATGCCTTCGACAATGAGATGGCACGACTCTTCTGGGTGCAGTTGCCCATCGAACGTGCCGCCGCACTCATCTTCTACACCCCGAAGGCCGAAGCCACCCATTTCATCCACCAACTGAAATATGCCAATCAACCCGAGATTGGCGAGCAGATGGGGTGGCTCACAGCTCGCGAAATGGCTGCCGACCATTTCTTCGATGGCATTGACGTCATCGTGCCTATACCATTGGCTCCCAAGCGCGAGCGTGAGCGTGGCTACAACCAGAGCCTCATGATAGCCCGTGGCGTGAGTCGTGCCACAGGCATTCCCGTTGAGTCGCGCGCTGTGCGCCGCAAGACCTATGGCGGCAGCCAAACGCAAAAAGGCCGATGGGAGCGAAGGGAGAATGTCACGGATGCTTTCCAGCTGGTGGACGGCAGGCGCATCGCTGGCAAGCATGTGCTGCTCGTCGATGATGTGGTCACCACCGGAGCCACTGCCATTGCCTGTGGGCAGCAATTGGCCAAGGCTGGCAATGTACGCATCAGCATCCTCAGTCTTGGCTTCACCAAGGGTTGACAGTAAGTGGCAATATTAAGCCCCTTACAAATCTCTCCCTGTAGGGGAGGCTTCCTATGCGCTGGGCTCCCCCCCCGGGGGGGATGAGAGGGGGGCTTTCATGTTTAGGTGCAACTGATAGAGGGCGGGCACCAAAATGAGCAGCGAGAAGAGCACACTCATGCCTATGCGCACGAGATTGTCGCCAAACAAATCCGAAAGATGCTCAGTTCCGGGCATCAGGTTCTCCATCACGTATGCCACAGTATTGTTCACCCAGTGATAGACTATGCCTGGAATAATGCTCCCCGTGCGATAGTACATCCATCCCAGCAACAGTCCGATGAGAAAGGCATGCACCATTTGTGCAGGATTGAAATGGGCAACGGAGAAGAGCACCGCCGAGATGGCAATGGGCCACCAGTGGCTCAGATGCTTCTGCTCGCCCCAGTCGAGCAAGGAGCGCAACATGGCGCCGCGGAAAACGAACTCTTCGGCAATGGGCGCCCCCAGACCAAGGGCAAAGTAGCCCCAACGGTTGCGCATGATGCCCTCCAACTCTTCGCTGACCACATTTGGCAATTCGGGCAGCACATCGGACAGCCACATCGAGGGAACAATGGCTCCCAAAGCGGCAACAGCCGACCAAGCCAACACCGCCCACGGGCGTGACTTCATGAACGCTCTGCCCACGGGTGTCCACTTGCGCCACACAAACAGGGCGACGGCCACCACGCTCGACAGCAGCGAGGCCGCTATGAGCATGGGGGTGCTCTGCGCACTCATGTCTATCAACATGGCCACAAGGGTGAAGAGGTAAGACGCAAAAAACTGTATCATCAAGAAGATGACCAAATAGAAAAATGCTTTTTTCATGTTCTTTTCTTCCTATTCTTTAATTCAAGTTGTTCTTTTTCTGAATAGTTCCCGTGCAACCGCTTCGTCCTTGGCCAGTTGCTCGCTCAGGGCGGCGGGCGACTCGAAACGGCGCTCCGTCCTGATGCGCTGCACAAACGAAACGCCGAGTGTGCTGCCGTAGAGATTCTGCGAGAAATTCAGGATGTGGGTCTCGAGTGTCAACTCGTGGCCGCCAAAAGTGGGACGCACACCAATGTTCATCATGGCAGGCCGCTCCGCCCCACCGTCCTCCAGTTTCGCCCGTACGGCATAGACGCCCGGTGCGGGAATCAGCTTCTGCCCGTCCGTCACCTGGATGTTGGCCGTGGGAAAACCCATCTTGCGTCCCTCCTGACAGCCTCCCACCACCTTTCCATAGATTGTATAGGGATAGCCCAGGCACTGTGCGGCCAAATGGACTTCGCCCTCCTCGACGAACGAGCGTACCACCGACGAACTGACATTGATGCCGTTCAGCACAAAGGCTTCGCTGCGCACCACGTCAATGCCCAGCTCACGGCCGTAGGCCACGTAATGGTCGAAGCCCTCGCTGCGGTTGTGGCCGAAGCGGTTGTCATACCCTATCCAGAGCCGCTCGACGTTGAGCCGACGGCGCAAAATCAGTTCCATAAACTCGCGAGCCTCCATGGCGGCCATCTCGCGGCTGAAGGGCAACACCACACACTGGTCAGCACCCGTCTGGGCCAGCAGCTGCAGTTTCTCTTCGAATGTGGAAAGCAGCCGCGGCTGATAGTCGCTGCCCAGGACTTCGCGCGGATGACGGTCGAAGGTGACCACCGTTGAGGGCAGGCCCTTTTCGTGGGCAAAGCGGTTCATCTGCCCGATGAGATACTGGTGCCCCCGATGGACACCGTCGAAAAATCCCACCGTGGCTACGCAGGGAGGCAAAGCCTGTTGCAGTTGATGAAGAAATATGGTTTTCATTTTTTTGCTGTCAGTCTTCTTGTCAGTCGGTAGAGTTCGCCCACCAGCATGACGGGCGACGTAAACAGGAATATGCCGAGCCACGACTCCCAAGGCAGCGGCGTGGTGCGGAACATCTGGCCGCCAAACGTCACGATGAGCCACTGTCCCGCCAGCACGAAAGCCAGCACCAGCAGCATGCCCCGGCAGCTGAAGATATGGCGGAAGGCCGAATGGTGGGAGCCGAGCGTCTTGGCGTTGAACAGGTTCCACCATTGCAGCATGACAAACACGGTGAAGAACTCGGTCAGTTCGCGAATGTCGATGCCCTCGATGGCACCCATCGTCTCGATGAGCCAAAGCAGAACCAACAGCAGGGCTGCAAAGACGGTGCCAATCAAGCCGATGCCCCAACCCATGGAGCGGGTGATGATGAAATCCTTTTGCGAACGGGGTTTCTGGTTCATCACTTCGCGCGAAGGGGGCAACGAGGCCAGAGCCATGGCGGCGAAGGTGTCCATGATGAGGTTCACCCACAGGATTTGCGTCACCGTGAGCGGCATTTCGGTTCCTATGAACGACCCGCCCAGCACCAGCAGCAGCGCCGTGACGTTGACCACCAGCTGGAAGAACAGGAACCGCTGGATGTTCTTGTAGAGCGAGCGCCCCCACATCACGGCATTCACGATGGAGCGGAACGAGTCGTCGAGCAGGGTGATGTCGCTGGCGGCCTTGGCCACACTCGTGCCCGACCCCAACGAAAGCCCCACGTGGGCGTGGTTCAGGGCGGGAGCATCGTTGGTGCCGTCGCCCGTGACGGCCACTACGCCACCGCCCTGTTGCAGCAGCTGCACCAGCCGCTGCTTGTCGCCGGGCCGCGCACGGCTCATCACGCGCAGCTTTTTCACGCGCCGAAGCGCTTCTTCGTCTGACAGCGAGGCAAATTCCTGGCCCGTCAGATGCCACTCTGCGTAGTCGGATGCGCTGTCTTCGTTCCAGATACCTATCTGTTTGGCTATCTCTATGGCCGTAGCCGAGATGTCGCCCGTCACTATCTTCACTTCGATGCCGGCACTCTGACATTGGGCCACGGCAGCGGGAACGTCCTCGCGAATGGGGTCGCTGATGCCCACAACAGCCTGAAAGTGGTATTGCCCCTCGCTGGTTTCCCCCTCGCGGCAGGCAAAGGCCAGCGTCCGCATGGCCTGATGCTGATAGGCGAGCAGTTTCTCGGCGATTTCCTTTCGCTCCCCCTCGGTGCAGTCGCAACGACTGAGCACCACTTCGGGCGCGCCCTTCAGAAAGGTGTAACAGCCTGTGGCCGTGCGCACCGTCGTTTCCATGTATTTTTTCTCGGTGGTAAACGGCACCAGCTTCATCACGGTGGCTTCGCTCCGCAGGGTTCTGTAGTCCAGTCCTTGACCTTTCAGCCAGAGCAGCAGAGCCGCTTCAGTGGGGTTGCCAATGGGTTTCTCGCCGTCGAGTTCGGCAGTAGAATTGAGGGCTATGGCCTGTGCCAGCAACTGTTTTCCGTCTGCCGGGCCGTCGCATTCGTGAGTGAACATCTCCACCACCTTCATGCGGTTTTGCGTCAGCGTTCCTGTCTTGTCTGTACATATCACGGTCACGGCCCCCATGGTTTCGCAGGCATGCAGCCGGCGCACCAGGTTGTTGCTCTTCAGCATGCGGCGCATGTTGAGGGCAAGGCTCAGCGTAATGGCCATGGGCAATCCTTCGGGCACGGCCATCACGATCAGCGTGACGGCCATCATGAAGTAGTGGAGCACCACCTCCACCATGCCCATCACGTTGCCGCTGTGCCACAGCGGATTGTGCAGGATGTCGTTTCCCAGGAACAGCACGAACGCTAACAGGGAAATGGTGGTTCCCACCTTGCTGATGAGTTTGGCCAGACGGTTGAGCTGGGCGTTGAGCGGGGTGATTACGTCCGACGTCTCGCTCGACGACTTGGCTACACGCCCTATTTCGGTGGCATCGCCCACGGCAGTCACCTTCATCACGCCTCGCCCGTTCATCACCATGGTGGATCTGAGCACCACATCTTCGGGATAAGCATGCGATGGCTCGGCAGCCTTGCCGCTCTCGTGACCCTCGCCCACACGTTTGGTGGTCAGCGGCTCGCCGGTTAGCGTCGATTCGTCTATCTGCAGGTCGGTAGCCTCGCAGAGTTGTCCGTCAGCAGGCACCTCGTCGCCCACTTCGAGCAACACCACGTCGCCCACCACCACATCGCGGCGCGCCACTTCCACCACCTTTCCGTTTCTGCGCACTTTGACTGGCTGCTCCTCGTTCATGGCCGTGAGCACATCGAACTTACGGGCAGCGTCGCGCTCGAAATAGAATCCTACGGTGGTGGCAAAGAAAATGGCCAAGATGATGCCAATGGTTTCCAAATAGTCGTTCTCAACAAAGGCGAAAACCAACGAAACGACTGCCGCCACCAACAGTATGCGGATGATGGGGTCGCTATATTTTTCGAGATAGAGTTTCCACAACGACACCTTTTTGGGCGGGGTCAGCACATTCGGTCCGTGCTCATTCCTGCTGCCGAGCACCTGCGCGTCGGTGAGTCCGCCCAGAGGCGAATGGTTGTCAAGCATTGTGTCCATAATATAAAAAATGCGATGCAAAATTACAGAAATAACAACGATTATGCAAACTCTCTACCACTTTTTACCAGCAAAAAAGAACACTTTCAGTTCTTTTCACCAAAAAAATTTGGTTTTTTCACCAATAAGCACTACCTTTGCATTCGCAAAACTTGCCATGCAAGGATTGCTGTCGGGCTTTTAGCTCAGTTGGTTAGAGCAACAGACTCATAATCTGGAGGTCCTAGGTTCAAGCCCTAGATGGCCCACACTGAAAATCAGCAACCTAGAAGAAATTCAGGTTGCTGATTTTTCGTTTCGGGAAAACAATGGGAAAACAAGATTGAGCCTTGTGCTTGCTGCTGCCTCATTGTACAGACAGACCCAACTTGAAGCAGTAGTCAAGGAGTACTACATCATCAAGCCAGCCTTGAAGCAAGACCGCAAATATGCACCACTCATCCACGCGATGGATTCTGTCATCCTCAAAGATGGCATCGACGAAGTGTGTGAAAGAGTATATGGCGAGAAACGTTAAGCTACCTCATTCAAAAACCAGATTGGCAAGCCACCAATCTGGTTTTTAATTCTTGGGGAATATGTCTCTTTCCTGTTCAGAATCTCCAAACATTTGCTAGCGAAACTCAATTATCAGTCTATCATTTATAATCGCTCGCAAATTCGCTCGTAATTACTCACAAATTTCAAAATTTTACGAGCGATATTTCTCTTTGTATTTCAACGGCTTACACAAATTACTCATTCCGCATCGCTCGGAAAACCACACATAATCGCTCGGAATTTTCATATTTTTGCGAGCGGTCATTGAGAATTGATGCTCTTTGCTATATTCGTCAGTTGCAACTGCCGAATTACAATTGCATCATTGTTTATGCCATCTCTTTGACCGCTATCAAATGGAATTTATTTGTTGCTTAATTCACCAATTGCGATTGGCGAATTAGATTCTTCAAAAGTGGGCCATGATATTATTCGTTGTGATTGCCCCTTTATCGGCCATGAACTACACAATATTGACCATTCTCTCTGCCAAGGAAGGCTTTATCAACTACTTCATCCATTACAGTTTTAGTGTATTGGCCAATATCCGATGCTAAGTGTTGGCAATAATGTCGAACTCTTGGTATTGCTGTAAAAGTCTCAGCAGTCGGTCTTTTTTTCTTGCGTCATATTCTTATCATTCTTGATTTTTCATTTTATCAATATATCCTTCTTGGTCATATCCACGATGGTGCTTGTTGATCATATCTATGAGAGACTGCAAATAGGGAATATCACACTGAAGTGTATGATACTTGTCAAATTGTTCGTTGTAACGAGTTAATGATCCTTTGGATAACCGTTGTTCAATATCTGATGGGATAAGATATATCGAGCGGTCATCAAGATGTTTATGGAATTCCGTTAAGAAGATGTGGATTCCTGCCAAATCAAAATCACCAAAGTGAACGTATTTGTTTGGAATCGTTAGAAGCCAATTGCGCAAATCAGTTGATTGGGGATAGCGGGATGCAAAAAGTAATCGTTTATTTCCTAACATAGACTCAAACATCTTCCTTTGCTGACGAATCATACGGAAGTTCTCCATATTCTCTATTCCCACCACTACAACATCCTCTGGAATGACAAAATGTTTCCAATTGTCGATAAACACAAAACTTCCTTCAGGGGGATTAACGACAAACGGTTCGCCATTAAGCAAACACTCAACAGACTGATAACTATTGATAGGGAATCCTGGACATGAGCGAATAGTCAAAAGCTTGGAATTCCCTGTTTCTGCAGCCATTGAGGCGCGAGTATCCGCAGCGGTAACATCAAGCATCCGATAATTCTCATCTTTGTCAATGAGGTATCTTTTCAGAGCCTCAATATCTCGGGCACGATATGATTTCCGAGAGCCACGCGTCGTCACCAACAGCAACCCTTCTGCCATCAGTTCATCAAGCAACTTGCTGCTGAACTTTGAACTAGCGACCTGCTCGCCAGAAATCAATGCCTGTATGGATGCACTTATTACCATAATTATTTTGTCCGTTTCAAAAGTTTGTCCACTCTGGTCTTCACGCCATGTTTACTTAGCAGATAGGTGTATTTGTAATCGTATGGATTATAAGATGTGGGTGAACTGTTTATAAGATATATGTTACGCGAGTTTGCAAACTGCAGGATTCCCTTAATGTTGTTGGGATGCAATCGTCCAATTTCATCCATCATACAATGGATGATGAAGTCGCCACTCTTGCGTGCAGCCTTCTTCTTGAACACATTGATGAGCATGATGTTTACCATCGCCTTTACCAAGATGTCCGTACCGTCGGAGCCTACGTTGTTGATACGCTCCACCCAGTTGGTGTCATTGTCGTTTTCCTTGACGCGGAACTGCAATCGGAAGGCATCGCCAAGTGAAACTGTTGGTCGGCTTTGCTCGTCCTGTAACTGATGGGAGAGACTCTTCAGATAATCTATGACCTTGCGATTCACCTCGTCGCGGTTGTCGCTGGAGAAAAGGTTGAGTTCGCCAATCGACAGGGCATTTTCCACGGTATAGTCATGAATGGACATGAGCAACTGCATGAGCCGGTCAGACGACTCATTCGCCCGAAGTTCAATGCTCTTGATGACTCCTGCGAAGTTCTTTTCCACGAAATCCCTGTTGATATCCAGTATCACACTTTCCACATCAGACCTGCGTTTCATCAGTGCCCCAATCTCCGTAGAGATGCGCCCTAGGATATCCTTGTAATGCTCGCTGGTACGACGGCGGAACTCTTCTATCTTATTATTATCCATAAAGTCCTGTAGGTTGGCGGCTATCTCGAGATAGTCCTTGTCCGTCACAGGCATGGTGTTGAAGTGGAAGGTATTCTGAGGCTTGAAGTTGCGATTGAAGTTAATTACTATGTCTTTTAATCGGTCCAATGTCTCCCGCTTTAGATTCACCGTTCCACGAATCTGACTGATCAGTTGCTGACAATCCTGCCGGGACTCCATCGGCTTGTCATCAGAGAGGAAAGCGTCGGGCACCAAGTGCTCGTTCTCTACTACCTGATGATACAGATTCAATCCCTCGCGGCGATGATTCAAGTCTTTGATGACTTGTTTCTGACTCTCCTCCAGTTCTTGTCGTTTCTTTTCGATGCGTGTGCGTTTGTCCTCATATCGCTGGCGCATCATGGCGAGTTGCTGATTAATGGCGTTGATGCTCTTTTTTATCTCAGGTTCCTTTGCAAACAGGTTCTGCTCTGCATCGCGGTATCTGATGACGGTGGGGCGCTCTTCGTCTATCTGCACCAGCAATTTCCTAAGCACCTCCAATGCTTTGCGGTATTGCTCCAGTAGGTTTACATCAACGCCTTTTCCGGACAGTTCTGCTTTCTGTTGTTCGTCAAGCTGAGCTTTCTGATTGGCAAACTCCTGATTGCGATGAGAGGCCTCTGCCTTCTGAGAATCCTTGAACACCCGCAATTCCTCGTTGAGCGTTTTCGAAGATTTATTAAAGGCATTATCCAAACTGTTGAGTTCCTTTTTATTCTGGGTCTCTTTCTTTTCACGGACTTCCTTCTCTGCCTGTACTTTCAACAAGGCATCGTTAAAAGCACGTTCGCGAACCTCTTTTTCCTTTGCAACCATTTCCTGCTCTTCCATCTCCAACTGATGCTGTTGGTTCTGCAGGTTCTGTCGTTTTGTGGGAATCTGCTCCTCCTCCACTTTTAGACGAGAGTATTCCAGACGAAGCGGTTTAAGCAGATCACCATATTTCTTACCCAGTTTTGATACATCTTCCTGCAAAGTGATGGGCAATTGAGCGAGTTGTCTGTTCAACTGCTGCACTTTCTCTTCCAGTGTTTCTTTCTCGGCACGATAATCATCTGGCGTACGATGTACGGCGTCAACATTGTCCAAGTTGAGTTTGATGCCAAACAGACTGTCGGATGCTACTCCGAGTTGAGGCTCTAGCCCCCCTGCATACAGAATCCGTTCTTCGTCCACCACCTTGCCGATTGTCTCTTCCCATCCATCGGCATTCTCGGAAAGCCACTGATACAACGAGCCATCCAGATGGGACAGCAGTTCATCAATCTTGGCTATCTGTTCTTTGTGTTGAACACGGCTGGCTTCGAGCCGTTCCTGCTCACGCTGAGAGGCTCGTTTCAGCTCAGCCTCTTTCATCTCATACTCAGCAGTCAGCTGGGAAATCTGGCTCTTGACAGCGGTCTGTTGAGCGGTGTTCCCCTTTTCTGTCACCTCCAACTGCCGTAGCTGCTCCAGTACCTGCTTCGTTTTTTCAGCCTTAGGATGCCACTGTCGCAGTTCTTTCACGGCAATGTCTGCCCTATTTTGCTCTGCTAGCAGCATCTGCAAGCGGTCATCCGACTCATGACGCCAATTGTTGAACGCATTCATCACGGCATTTCTGCTCTTTGTGCGCTCATCCTCCAAATGATTCCGCTCTTTCTGCAGGGCATCCTGCTTTTGATAGTATGCCTCTTTTTGAGCATTTTCAAATGCCATACGGGCATTCTCAAGTTTGCCCCTGGCAATATTGTACTTTTCTTCTATCGATGCATGTGTTTTCAACAGGTCATCCAGCAACATCTGCTTGTCAGTAGCTTCGCTCTTAATGGCATCCTCACGGGCGCCCAAAGCTAGTTTTTCCTCAATATGCAAGGTCTCGAAATCTTTCCGTGCCTGCGCTATCTGTTTCAGTTTTTCTTTCTTGCCGCCCAACGATTGATTGAGTTTGTCTTTTTCTCCGTCATAGTCTGCCGTCAGTTCTCTCTCACGACTGCGCTCCTTTTCGATATTCATTTTCAATTCTGTTGCCTCAGCCTCCAAAAGCGGAATTTTCTGCTCGCTTTCTGCCACAGCATAGTTCAGCATGCGCCACACGTCTAATAATTGCTGGTCGAGTGCCACAATGCGTCTGCCTTGTTCAGCAATCTTCAATGCTTGCTGACGTACAGGGTAGTTACCATCACGAGTCTGCCTGAACCAGCAGTCTATTTCGTCATATTCTCGTTCAAAGTCGGTCACCAGTCTGCGGTAGGTCTGCAGGTCGATGGGTAAGTCCTCGTCTGCCATTGATTGTATGATTGTGTTCTTCACGAAGTCAGCATCCAGTTTGGTATTCAGGAAGACGTTCTGAATGCTTCGTGGAATGTTCTGATAGTGGGCACTCTGCACAAGGGCATAGCGAGAGTATTTGTGATCATGGGTGTTGCCAAAGATAATGTCCTTAAACATCACGCCGGAGTCTATCCTTGCAGATACTGACACGTTTTTATCGATACGTTCACGTATTTTCACCCAGTCACTCAGTACCTGCTTATCTTCGCCAATAATCCACTCGCGCTGATAAGGAGCATCGATAAACCGCCAAGATGCTCGTCCCTGATACCGGCTAACCAGTATGGTATAGGCCTCATTGTCGCGCATCACCTCATAAAGGATATACGAGTTTGACTGACGGAAATAGAACTCGTCAAACGACTTCTGAGCCTGCTGTATTCCTAAACGATGTTTGTCTGCGTTGTAGAAGAATAGCAGCGCTCTCAAAACCGTACTTTTACCAACACCCTGAGTACCCGTGAAATGAACATTGCCATCCACGGAAATCTCTGCATAGGGTATGTTGGCGCTATTAACAAATATGATCTTATTCAGGTATTTCATCTTCGTTGGCAATTTGAATCATATCCACCAGTTCCTCGGCGTAATGGAAAGCAGAGGTGATCTTGAAGGTTTCGTCCTGTTCGCTGATGCATTCGGCAAATCCCATGCCTTGCATTTCCTGAAGCAGTTTGTTCACAATCTCTAAATAGGAACCTGCACCATATTTTTTATAGAGGTGTCCGGCTTTCTCCTTCAGTTCAATATCCAGGCTGATCTGCTCTATCAGATGGCTCTTACGAAACTGATAGCCAGCCGTAAACGATTGGTTGTAGGTCTTCAGGAAGTCCAAATAGTCGAGCCATTTGGAAAAACTCTCCAACTTCTGTTCTATGGACTGCTTTCCCTCACCAATACGTGAGAAAAAGAAATAACCGTTGCCTGCCTCCAATTGCAGTCCTATCTCCTTAAAGAAATCAGCATAGTCGTCGAAGTTCTCCTCAATATCCTCATACAGATGACGGATTGAGGTTTCAGAACTGTCCACCGAAAGGAATTCTCCACGGTTCAGTCGCTCGTATATTCGTTGAGTATTATTTCGCATAGATAATAGGATATTCAATGTCTTGATAAGTGGCATATTTCCCTGTCATCTTACATTCGTCAGGATGTAGGATGACCAGTTGGCAAAAGAGGGCTGCGTGGTCTTCTATATCACGTTTAGCCTTATAATCGTATCTCAGAATAAAGTCAAACAGGTTGTAGCTAGATGCAGAAAAAGCATTCCATACTTCATTTGGATCGACATTCTTCAACCGTTGAACGTGTTCCTGCAAGTCTTCGTCTGTCAGCGGTTCCGCCTCTGTCCTGGCTGTTTTCCGCAGACCATTGCGCTCGGCTATCCGTCTCAGAATGCTTACTATCTGGTCA
>OCTX011815046.1_pt1 | contig 26742 bp, 18 predicted proteins | sample 1539691 | NCBI WGS metagenome assembly OCTX01 (sample SAMN02144231, study PRJEB22623) | gut metagenome | biome: sheep rumen | host: Ovis aries | place: New Zealand
CAGAGATAATCATATACGGATTGGCTACTCTTCACCTAAACAATTTATTGTACCAATGGATTTTGAAGGAGGAAACGTATTTGAAATAGGAAATAAAAAGGTGGCTAAATTTGGAAACATTATTTGGTTCACGAATTTGGATATAAAGAAAAGACACGAATTACTTGTTATGTATAGGACATACAATGCGGATGAATATCCTAAGTATGACAACTTCGATGCAATAAACGTAAATAACATATCAGACATTCCCATAGATTACGAGGGTATTATGGGTGTTCCCGACTCTTTTATGACAAGTTTTAATCCCGAGCAATTTGAGATAATAGGGCTTGGAAGTGGAAAACTGGCAAGTGATATAGGAGTTAAAAAGAATTACAGAGGACGTACAGACATCGCCTATACTATTAATGGCATTCATAAATGTCCCTATTCAAGAATACTAATCCGAAAAAAACAATAACAACCATGCAAATCGAATTACAAAAGATTACAGTCCGTGAACTGACACAAGGTTACGAGGACAACGAGGAACAAGGTGTTCGTGGTTATGGTGGTAAACTTGATATCCGTCCACCCTATCAGCGCGAGTTTATCTATGACGAGAAGAAACGGGCAGCGGTGATAACTACAATCAAGAAAGGATTCCCGTTGAACGTGATGTATTGGGCTACACGCGATGAAGATGCGGAAGTGCCGTTTGAGGTGTTGGATGGTCAGCAACGTACCATCAGTATTTGCCAATACGTGAATGGTGATTTCGCTTACGATTTCCAATACTTTCATAACCTGACAGAGAGCGAACAGAATGAAATACTGGATTATGAATTGATGGTGTATGTTTGTTCGGGTAATGATAGAGAAAAGTTAGATTGGTTTGAAACTATCAATATCGCAGGAGAACGATTGACTGCACAAGAATTGCGTAATGCCGTCTATGCAGGACCGTTTGTAAGCGATGCGAAACGATATTTCTCCAAGTCGAATTGTGCCGCTTACAACATGGGCAAGTATTTGCTTAACGGTTCGCCAATACGCCAAGACTATTTGGAAACGGCTCTCAAATGGATTGCCAACTCACAGAGTAAGCCAGGGCAGAAGATGACGATTGAAGGATATATGGCCAAGCATCAGCACGACCCGAACGCCGTACAATTGTGGCAATATTTCTCGGCGGTTATCACGTGGATTACAGCTACGTATGACTTGAAGAAACGAAAGTTGATTATGAAAGGAGTGGATTGGGGAAAACTCTATGATCGTTTCAAAGATGAATTGATTGACAAGGCGAAAATAGACCAAGAAATAGGGAAATTGATTATAGATAGCGAGGTGCAAAACAAGAAAGGTATTTGTTCGTACGTGCTTACTCGCGATGAACACGACCTTGGTTTGCGTGCTTTTCCAGATGACATCAAGTTGGAAGTATATGAAGCCCAGCATCATCATTGCGCCAATCCCGATTGTCCGAATAAGGACGTTGAGTTTGATTTCAATGAAATGGAAGGCGACCATATCACTCCTTGGCACGATGGAGGAAAGACGGTGTTAGGGAATTGCCAAATGCTCTGTCGTGATTGCAACCGAAGGAAAGGAGCAAAATAAAAGTAACCCCCAAGAGTTTTGATGGCTCTTAGGGGTTATGTCTCAAGTATTTGCTTTCATGGAATTAGGATTATTGTTTCCCTAAATTCCGTTTCTTACGCTCCAGTTCTTCGCGTTTTCTTTGCATTTCCATCTGTTGTTCTTGCATGGCTTGTAAGCGAGCGGCAAGACCACCAACTTTCTTCTGCGGGTTGTTCTTGTTCTCTTGATAGCGAGCTTCAAGGATAGACAAGAGTTTTGCGTCGTTCGTCGTCTTGCGGAGTGTCCACATGATAGCGGCGCTAAAGAAGAGACTGACGAAATAGTAGAAGTTCAAACCTGAAGAATAGTCGTTGAACATAAAGAAGAACATCAACGGCATCAAATACATCATCCATTGCATCATCTTCATTTGTTCTGCTTGCTGGCCAACCATTTGGTCTTTCTGCTGGCGCATCGTCATCCAAGAATAGAGAACGTTAGCCACACAGAAGAGAATACATGTGAGTGAGAGGTGGTCGCCAATCAGCCAAATGTTCTTTCCCCATTCAATAATGGGATCGTATGTACTGAGGTCGTCAATCCAAAGGAAACTTTCGCGACGCAATTGGATAGCGTTTGGCACAAAGTTGAACATGGCAATCCAGATAGGCATCTGTATCAGCATGGGCAAACATCCCGATAGAGGACTCACGCCATACTTGGCATATTCAGCCATCATGGCTTGTTGCTTCTGCATCTGGTCTTCGGGTTTGTTATATTGAGCCGTGGCAGCATCGAGTTTCGGTTTCAACACGCGCATCTTGGCAGAACTCATATAGCTCTTTTTCACCAAGGGGAACGTGATGAGTTTCAACAAAAGCGTAATCAATATCAATACGATACCCATGTTAATCTTCAAGCCCGTGAGCCAGTCGAATACGTAAAGGGTAAACCAACGGTTGATAATACGGAACAAAGGCCAACCTAAGTAAACAAGGCGTTCCATTTCCAAATCCTTATCGAAATCGCATTGCTTCTCCACACGCTTCAACAAACGGAAGTCGTTAGGACCATAATAGAAGTCAAATTCGCTGGGCGTAACACCCTTCGGGTCGAAGAATGTCTTCAATTTTGCCTCGTATTGCTTGAGGAATCCCGAACCTTTCTCTTGTGGGATTGAAGTCATCAAAGCATTTGTTTGGAAATCGTTCTTGGCGATGATAACTGCCGAGAAGAATTGATTCTTGAATGCTACCCAGTCAATCTTTTCTTGTACGGGTTCGTCGGTATATTCCTTCATCTCGTTCAGATAGTCGGTACCGCCTTCCGTTTCATGCCATGTAAGCGTAGCATAGCGATTCTCGAACATGAAACCCTTCTCCTGTTGGCGACATTTATCTTGCCAGTTGATATCCATTGTGTTGGTGTTGGGTGCGAAAAGACCATCCATACCCGTAACCAACATCTTCATGTGCAACATGTAATCTGGGCCAAGACGATAGCTAAGCGTGATGTTCTTTCCTTCACCTGCCACGGCCGTGAACGTAACCGTGCTATCCGATACCTCAGATGGTTGGAAGAACAAGTCTTGCGTAGAGATGTTGGATTCCTTAGCAACCAACGTGTAATTCAATTTCTGAGTCTTTTCATCAAACAAAGTAAGGTTGGGATGATCCTCCCTATCCTCGAAATTCTTGATGATGGCTTTCTCTACGGTAGCTCCTTTGGTGTTGAAGGTAAGTTCCAACTTCTCATTCTTCAACATGATTTTGCTCTCCGTACCATTCATGGCTGAATGGAATAAGGCGGCTGTATCGTTCAGTACTTTCTCTTTCGCCTCTTTTTCCTTTGCGGCAGCTTCCACCTGACGTTGCTTCTCAGCATTCATTCTCGCTACCTGCGCAATGGAATCTTGTACGAATGCGGCACGTTGTTCTTCCTCTGAAGGACGAGTGTACCAACTGAATCCAATCAGCACGAGTGCGATTAAAACAAATCCAATTAAATTGTTTTTATCCATTTTTCTTTGAGTAATATTTGTATTTCAACTTGGCAAAATTCTATCATTGGGATAGAAAACAAAAATCATGCCAACTTATTTTTTCATTGTTCTCCAACATGGAATGTCATTTTACCAACACTAAGCCTCTTTCTTAAAGTTGATGGCCGTCTTGATGAAGTCCACAAACAAAGGATGTGGCTTCAATACGGTGGATTGGTATTCGGGATGGAATTGTGTTCCGATGTACCATTTCAATCCAGGAATCTCCACGATTTCCACCAAGTCGCTCTCAGGATTGCGTCCCACGCATTGCATACCTGCACGCTCGTATTCTTGTTGGTATTGGCTATTGAATTCATAACGGTGACGATGGCGCTCATGCACGATGGTCTTCTGATAGATGTTTGCGGCGCGCGAACCTTGTTTGAGAACGCACTCGTAAGCACCAAGGCGCATCGTACCACCCATGTTGGTGATGTTCTTCTGCTCTTCCATGATGTCAATCACGTTGTTGTTGGTCTTCTCGTCCATCTCGCGCGAGTTGGCATCAGTATATCCCAATACGTTGCGAGCAAACTCTATCACCATCATTTGCATTCCAAGGCAGATGCCAAAGGTGGGAATGTCGTGCGTACGAGAATAATGGGCGGCAACAATCTTACCCTCAATGCCTCGTTGACCGAATCCTGGACAGATGACGATACCGTCTTGACCAGCCAACTTCTCTTCCACGTTTTCCTCTGTAATTTTCTCTGAGTTGATGAAGGTCAATACCGTCTTATAGTCGTTATATGTACCTGCTTGCGAAAGACTCTCGCGAATACTCTTATATGCATCTTGCAGGTCGTACTTACCTACCAAACCGATGCGTACTTCCTTCGTGGCTTTCTTACGACGATCCAAGAAACTTCTCCATGGTCCCAATGCAGGTTTCTCTCCGATGGGTTCGCCGAGTTTCTTCAATATTGCGACGTCCAGACCTTGGTTCTGCATGTTTACAGGAACCTCATAGATGCTGGGTAAGTCTTCGCTCTGAATCACGCAATCAGCGTCAACGTTACAGAAACTTGCCACTTTTCTCAGAATTCCGTCGTTCAGATGCTTCTCGGTACGCAATACCAAAATATCGGGTTGGATTCCCACGCTCTGCAATTCCTTAACGCTATGTTGAGTAGGTTTTGTCTTTAACTCACCTGCTGCTTTCAGATAAGGAACATACGTTAAGTGAACGTTGATGGCATTCTTGCCCATCTCCCAACGCAACTGACGAATGGCTTCCATGAAAGGTGCACTCTCAATGTCACCGATGGTTCCGCCAATCTCCGTAATTACGAAGTCGTAATGATATTTCTTGCCGAGCAATTTCACGTTGCGCTTGATTTCATCGGTGATATGGGGAACCACTTGAATGGTCTTGCCTAAGTAATCACCACGACGTTCCTTGTCAATAACGGCTTTATAGATTCTACCCGTCGTCAGGGAGTTTGCCTTTGTTGTCTGGATACCCGTGAAACGCTCATAATGACCTAAATCGAGGTCGGTTTCCATACCGTCAACAGTTACGTAGCACTCGCCATGTTCGTATGGGTTCAACGTACCTGGGTCGATGTTGATGTACGGGTCAAACTTTTGGATGGTGATATTGTAACCTCTTGCTTGCAAGAGTTTACCGATAGACGATGAAATGATGCCTTTTCCCAAAGAGGAAACCACACCGCCCGTCACGAAGATATACTTTGTTTCTGCCACGATTTTTTCTTTTGAATGTATGGTATAATAAAAATAATGTGCAAAGATACAACATATTTTTGACTTTACCATTCTTTCTTTCAAAAAGATGTCAAAAACGCCCAATATCTTATGTTGACCGTATGTCAATCACAAATTGATTGCATCTTTTATCGCCATTTTATCGTGATTCTTGTCATTTTGAAAAATTTCGCAATATGAAAACGCTTTTTCAAATATAATGTTTATCTTTGCAAACAGAATGAAATAAAACAAAAATATTATGAAACATTTAAGACCATTTATCCTATCAATTGCCTTGATGACATGTGTTGGAATGTCGGCAGCCAACTTTGGAACGAAAGCTGACACGTCTATCGTGAAGAAATACCAAGACTCTATTGCCTTGTACAAAGCTCGCTACGATAGCATCAAGAATGTTCATGTCCAGAATGGATATGCTTCCGTCAATTCAAAGTTTTACCAGTTGTTTTCTCCATTGCATTTCTACAACGGAGTGACTCACGATCTTTTCGGGATGAATACAGCTAATGATGAATTGCATGCGGTTAACGCTACATTGGCAAAGATTTACTTAAACAGACCTGATTTAGTGAAGGGAACGTTGACGCAATTGGAACAGGCAAGTTTGCCAGCATCTGCCATAAACGCATCTTCTGCCGTGGCAGAAACGATTGCCGAACTTAGCAACGAAGCTCCTATCGAAGCAGACCCTGAACCTGTAGAAGTGGTGGTTGAAAAACCAAAGTTCTGGACATTCAAGGGAGATGGCTTCTTGCAGTTCTTGCAAAACTATGTGTCTGGCAACTGGTATAAGGGTGGTGAAAGCAACTATTCTTTATTGTCAAGTTTAACCTTGGAAGCCAACTATGACAATAAGAGCAAGTGGAAATGGGATAACAAACTGGAAATGAAACTCGGTTTCATGACTTCTCGTTCAGATACTGTGAATAAGTTTAAGGCTAACGAAGACCTCATTCGTCTCACCAGTAAGGTAGGTTTGCAAGCCACAAAACATTGGTATTATACCTTGCAAATGATTGCGCAAACGCAGTTTACACGTGGTTTGAAGGTAAACGACCGCCGTACATATTCAGACTTCACATCACCTTTCGACGTTAAGTTGGGTCTTGGTATGGATTATAAGGTGGAATGGCTGAAGAAGAAACTTACGGGAACCGTCAACTTATCACCGTTTGCGGTTAACTATCGTTATGTTGACCGTACCATTTTCGACAACAATAACGGTACATTCTCATGGTTCCCCTCACGTCATGGAATAGATTTGAATAAGCATCATTACACCGACATCGGTTCTCAGTTTACTATAGATGTTACATGGATATTGGCTGAAAACGTGAAATGGAAGAGTAGGATGTATGGATTCACCAGTTACAAGCGTGTGGAGTATGAATGGGAAAACACGTTTACGTTCCAGTTCAACAAGTACATCTCTACCAACATCTTTGTTTATCCGAGATTTGACGACAACCGCGCTCGCGATGACGATTTTGGTTATTGGATGTTCAAGGAATATTGTTCCATCGGCTTCAATTATAACTTCTAATCCCTCGTGAATAGTCGCTTACAACTATATCCATTGCCAAGAATCGGTGTTGCGCTGGTTCTTGGCATTGTGTTTGGCGACTTCTTTCATGCCTATTTGCCAACCTTTTTATGGCTTTTGTGTACGTTGGTTGGCTTGCTGATTTATTTCCTTTCTCGTAGAAAACCGCTATTGCAAAGTGGAATACTTCTCGGATGTGTCTTTTTACTCGGTTCATGGTTGATCAACGTACGCGAAAACCGACTTGAATTTATTGATACGCAAAAGGAAACAACGTATCAAGCAGTTGTAGTAAGTAAACCTATAATTCGGGGAAAGGTGGCTATGTTTGATATGTTGGTAATAGACAATCATCATCCCATCAAGATACGCACTTCCATGATGTGGGATTCTTCTCGTAACAAACATCTTTTGCCTGAGATTGGAAGTGGTTTGCTCGTGCAATCTCGCATCAAGCCTTTTGTACAAAAAGATTCCCTTTCCCATTTCAATGTCGTTCGATGGGCACAAGTGCAAGGTTATCGAGGACAAACGTTTATAGATGATGAAAAAAGGCACTATTCTGTTGTTTCCCTTTCTACTCTTTCTTTATTGCAAAGAGCACGTTTAAGTGCGATGAAATGGAGGAATTTGTTGGTAAAGTCACTTCCCATACAGGCAGATGATTCATCCAATATTGCCATCGTGGCAGCTATGACCTTGGGAGATAAAAGTGGATTGAGCCAAGCAACCAAACAATTATTCTCAATAACTGGTTCTTCTCACGTGTTGGCCTTGTCGGGCTTGCATTTGGGAATCCTTTACGCCATCTTGATGTTTGCTTTTTCGAGAAGGAAGAAACGCATTTGGGCGCAAATGATAGTGATTCTTGCCATTTGGACTTATGTTTTGTTGACGGGATTACCCACTTCGCTTGTTCGAGCAGCTACCATGTTTACCATATTGGGATTGGTTTCGCTTGCCCATCGTTCTGCTTACACCATCAATTCGCTATCGTTGGCGGCCATCTTTATGCTTGTGGCGAATCCAATGTTGCTTTGGGACATTGGCTTTCAATTGTCTTTTTCAGCCGTATTTGCCATTATGCTCTTCTTTCAATGGTTGAAAAATTGGGGGTTCAATCCCCATACCGTTTTACAGAAAGCATTTGCTGCCTTCGTCTTATTGCCTATTGCCGCGCAACTTGGAACTTTCCCGTTGGTATTATACCATTTCGGACTGTTCTCTGGTTGTTTCCTCTTGTCTAATCTTATCGTCGTTCCAGCGGCAATGCTGATTATCTTTGGCACTTTATTGTCCTTTGTGTTGTGGTTTATTCCATTTTTGCGCTCCTTTGTCTTCATGGCAATGGGAGAGATTGTGCGTTGGCTTCAAATATCCTTGTCGTTTGTCGCCTCCATTCCTTATTCATCCGTTTCAGGAATACGAATTTCAGAATTGCAAGTAATCCTCATTTACTTGCTGATAATTAGCATTTTAGGAATTGTCCATCATCTTCTCAAAGCTATTGATAATAGAAGGAAATTGAAAACGATATGTTTAGGACACGTAAACATATCGTTTAGGTGAGCTAAACATATCGTTTGCAAAGGCTAAATTTATCGTTTACCCAAGTCTGTTTCAAATATTTTTCGTATCTTTGCATTTCCTTAATCAATAATTAGTGAATATTTCAACCGAAAATATGGCGGATTATATCATATCAAGCGTACAGAATCCGAAAGTGAAAAAGGTTGTTGCGTTACAACAGAAATCTTCGGAGCGCAGAAAGGATGGATTGTTTGTCGTGGAAGGTCAACGCGAATTGCGACATTGTATCGAAGCAGGCTTTGAGTTGGATTCCGTGTTTCTTTGTCCATCTTTGTGCGGCGAGAACATCATGGATAGAGATGCGTTCCATTGCCTTTGTTATGAAGTAACGCCACCTGTCTATGAGAAAATGGCTTATCGGGGAAGTACGGAAGGCGTTTTGGCGGTAGTGAAAACACGAAAGTTGCAACTCGAAGACTTGAAATTGCCAGACAATCCCTTGATAATAGTGTTGGAAAGCGTAGAGAAACCAGGTAATTTGGGCGCAGTCTTGCGAAGTGCTGATGCTGCTTCCGCCGATGCCGTTATCGTTTGCGACCCGCTCACCGATGTTTACAATCCCAATTTGATTCGTTCCAGTATCGGAGCCATCTTTAGTGTGCCTTGTGTAGCTTGCACTTCTGCCGATTGTATACGTTTTCTCAAGGAACGACAAATACAGATTCTCACGGCACAATTGCAAGATTCCCACTTGTATTACGATACTGACATGCATAGAGCAACCGCTATCGTTATGGGAACGGAATCTACGGGACTTACCGACCAATGGCGTGAGGCAGCAGATGCACACATTCGGATTCCCATGCTTGGAAGATTGGACTCATTGAATGTTTCCGTGAGTGCTGCCATCTTACTATTCGAGGCGGTAAGACAAAGACAAACGAAATGAGAGATTTTCCAAAATCAACACGGAAAATGGTTACAAATCCTTAATTAATGTACGAAATACCAATAAATTAGGTGTTTTGTTTAAGTCTTTGCCCTTTTTTTCGTACCTTTGCACCGCTTTTCTCAAAAGAACGATTAGTATAACAAAATATTTATGAGTAAACAGACTGAAAAAATCAAGGAATTAATTGAGAAACGACAAAAAGCGTCTCTCGGAGGTGGTGAGAAAGCCATCGACAAACAGCATCAACGTGGAAAGTATACGGCTCGTGAGCGTATCGAGATGTTGGTAGATGAAGGCTCATTTGAAGAGTATGACATGTTTAAACTTCACCGTTGCCACAACTTCGGCATGGAAAAGAAACAATATATGGGTGATGGAGTCGTTGTGGGAAGTGCCACGATTGACGGTCGCTTGGTATACGTGTCTGCCCAAGACTTCACCGTGAATGGCGGTTCTTTGTCAGAGACGATGAGTCAGAAGATTTGCAAGGTGATGGATATGGCCATGCAAAACGGGGCACCGATGATTTGTATGAACGACTCTGGTGGCGCTCGTATTCAAGAAGGTATCTGTTCGTTGGCTGGATATGGTGAGATTTTCGAACGTAATATTCTCGCTTCTGGTGTTATTCCCCAGATTTCAGCTATCATGGGTCCTTGTGCTGGTGGTGCTGTATATAGTCCAGCATTGACCGACTTCATCTTGATGATGGAAAATACCAGTTATATGTTCTTGACTGGTCCTGCCGTGGTGAAAACCGTGACGGGCGAAAGTGTTGATGCAGAACATTTAGGTGGTGCTTCCGTTCATGCTACCAAGAGTGGTGTTACTCACTTCACCGCTAAAACCGAAGAGGAAGCGATGGCGATGATTAAGACATTACTGAGCTATATTCCATCAAACAATATGGAAGAGGCTCCACGTATTGAGTGTAGTGACCCTATCGACCGTAAGGAAGATATTCTCAACGAGATTATCCCAGATGATCCCAATAAGGCATACGATATGTATAAGGTGATTACTGCATTGACAGATAATGGTGAATTCTTTGAGGTACAACCTAAGTTCGCCAAGAACATCATCACGGGTTTTGCACGATTCAACGGTCAGAGTGTGGGCATCGTTGCCAACCAACCAGCTGCTTACGCTGGCGTTCTCGATACGAATGCTTCTCGTAAGGGTGCTCGTTTTGTGCGCTTCTGCGATGCGTTTAACATTCCAATCGTTTCTTTGGTAGATGTTCCAGGATTCTTGCCAGGAACAGGACAGGAATATAACGCCGTGATTTTGCATGGTGCCCAGTTGCTCTATGCATACGGAGAGGCTACAGTACCTAAGATTACGATTACATTACGTAAGAGTTATGGTGGTAGTCATATCGTGATGGGATGTAAACAATTGCGTGCCGACTTGAACTTTGCATGGCCATCAAGTGAAATTGCCGTAATGGGAGCAAGTGGAGCCGTTGCCGTTCTTTACGCAAGAGACGTGAAGGCTAAGAAAGAAGCTGGTGAAGACGTGAAAGCATTTATTGCCGAGAAGGAAGAAGAGTATAGCGAACTCTTTGCCAATCCTTATCAAGCAGCTCAATATGGTTATATTGATGACGTGATTGAACCACGCAATACGCGTTTCCGTATTTGTCGTGGCTTGGTACAATTGTCTTGCAAGAAACAAGGATTGCCAGCCAAGAAACACGGATGTATGCCGATGTAAGAAAAGGTCAATAAATATGATAGAAATGGACAAGAATATCTATGCTGCGATTGCGTTGGCATTGCATGAATTCCAAGGCAATAACGTTCACGATAAGGAGTCGGGTGTCATTACGATAAAACCACGTCATACATTGTGGAACGCGAAGTTTTTAAGCATGACCCCGAAACCATAAGGAGTAAATAAAATTTGATAATCATGAAAGAATATAAATATACAATCGACGGAAAAGAATATCAAGTTGTCATTGGCGAAATCGTTGACAATGTGGCAAACGTAACCGTGAATGGCGAGGAATACAAAGTGGAGATGGAGCCAGAAGCAGAACCTGAGAAGAAAAAGGTGGTGTTGGGACAACCTGCCGCTGAATCTTCAGACTCTTCGGAAGCCACTCCCGCAGCTAACGTGAATACTGCCAATGCAATAAAGGCACCATTGCCAGGCGTGATTACGGAAATCAAGGTAGCAGTAGGCGATGACGTGAAAGCCGGTGATGTAGTCGTTGTCTTGGAAGCCATGAAGATGGCCAATAACTTGGAAGCTGAGAAAGACGGAAAAGTGACAGCCATTTGCGTGAAAACAGGTGAAAGTGTGTTGGAGGATTCCCCGCTTGTAGTGATAGAGTGAGTTAATTTCTCATAATAAAACTATCATTTTGTTCTAATTACGGCTCGTTTTGGTCGTTTTTGAAAATTTTTTTGTAACTTTGCATGGAATTGTTTATTGGACTCTGTCTATATGCAATTCCATGTAAACTGTTAAAACGTAATATATAATGGCAAAGAAAGTATTGTTCGTCAACCAGGAGATTATGCCCTATGTCCCTGATTCAGAGATGTCGATTATGGGTCGTGAAATACCTCAGAAGATACAAGAGGGAGGATATGAGATCCGTACCTTTATGCCTAAATGGGGAAACATCAATGAGCGCAGGGGACAGTTGCATGAGGTAATTCGCCTTTCGGGAATGAACTTAATCATAGATGATACTGACCACCCATTGATTATCAAGGTTGCCTCAATACCTTCCACTCGCATACAGGTGTACTTCATCGACAACGATGATTACTTCATGAAAAGGCAAATGTCGGTTGACGAGATGGGAGTTGAATATCCTGATAACGGTGAACGTGCCATTTTCTTTGCGAGAGGAGTCTTGGAAACGGTAAAGAAACTGAGATGGACTCCAGACATTATACATTGCCAAGGATGGATGAGTGCGGTGATTCCACTTTATGTGAAGACTGCTTATCACGACGAACCATCATTTGCCAATACCAAGGTTGTTACTTCCCTTTTCCAGAGTCAGTTGAAACATGAATTGGGAGAGAAATTCAAGCATAGCGTTGAGTTTAGGGAAGCAAAACTGGAATTGCTCAATCAATATAAGGATGAATTTGATTTCATAGAGTTGGGTAAGATGGCTATTGACTATAGTGACGGCGTGATTGAGGCGAGTAAGAAAGTAAACTCAACATTGCTCAAATATGCAGCTACAAAGAATGTTCCTGTATTGAAATATCCTGGCGATGATTTTGCAGATGCTTATAAGGATTTCTATGAGAGCATTTGTCCAAACGAATAAATTATTGTTTATTGTTACGATGAAATGTAAATTTCTTGCGGGACTTGCTTTTCTCGCTGCTTTCGTGTTTACGGCTTGTGATGAAACCACCGATCATATTGGTATCTCACTGGTAAACAATATGGATAACTTAGATATTTCAACGGATACCTTTACCCTGTCTACCCGTTCGGTAGTGGTAGACTCTGTGCTTTCACTCAATACGGTTGGGTATTTGGGTAAAATCAGGGACCCCGAAACTGGTAATTACATTACGGGCGACTTTATGACGCAATTCCATACGATGGAGAATTTCAAATTCCCGACACGAGAACAAATGTTAAGTGTGGCAGATGGAGAAGTTGTAGCTGATTCATGTGACATTAGTTTATATTTTGTGAAAAGCTATGGCGATACCCTTACTTCCATGAAGTTGCGTGCCAGCGAGATGATTGAGCCGATGAAGGAAGGAGTACCATATTACTCTACGTATGATCCCAAAGCTAATGGTTTGTTGAGAGAAGATGGATTGATAAAGGAACATACGTATTCGTTGGTTAATTATGATGTGCCAGAGGCTACTCGTAAGAAGAATACTTATACTCCTTATCTTCGCATAAAATTGAATGATGAATACACGGATAAGGATGGTTATGTTTATAACAACTATGGTACTTACATCATTCATAGTTATTATATGCATCCTGAGTATTTCAAGAATTCATTGACATTCATCAACAACGTGGTTCCAGGATTCTATTTCGAGAATGTAGGAGGATTGGGTTCGATGGCTTATATTACCGTGAGTCAGTTGAATGTATATTTCCGCTATTTATCAAAAGATACGTTATCGACAGGTGTTGCCAGTTTTTCGGGAACAGAGGAAGTTCTTCAACAAACTCGTATAACCAACGATAAGGCATCTATCAAGAAATTGGCTTCTGATAATACATGTACTTACTTGAAGACACCAGCGGGAATCTTTACCGAAATTACGATTCCCGTTGATGACATTTATTTGGGACATGAAAAGGATTCTATCAATACGGCAAAGGTGGTGTTGACAAGAATCAACGACTCTCATTATAATAAGTATGCCCTTCCTGTTCCATCGGAAATCATGATGATTCCTGCCGATAGCTTGAATACATTCTTTGAAAAAGGAAGAGTGACAAACAATAGAACATCTTATTTGGCTACGTTCTCAAAGACATACAATTCATATACCTTTAGTAATATCAGTGGTATGCTATCGTATATGAATAAGCATCGTGGCTCTGAGAATTGGAATAAAGTGGTGTTAGTTCCAGTAACAAAGACTACTAATTCCTCTACGGGAGAAGTGACAAAGATTGTTCATGACATGTCGCTTACAAGCACTCGTTTGATAGGTGGTAGTGAAAATCCCCACGAACCAGTAAAGATAAGTGTCATTTATAGCAAGTTTAAATAGCGCATTTATGGCAGATAATTTTCTCGAACGTCATCAAGAGGAATATGAATTGCGTAAGGAAAAGTGGTTGCGCAAGAAGAAGCATTTGCCAAAGATAAAAAGACAATTGGAAAAGCCTGATGACGAGGCTCTGTGAATTAACGTTTTATTTTATTTGTGATAAAAGTATTATTAAAAAAGGTACCTCGTAATTTCAAACATACATTATTTAATACATTGGGAAAAATAATGTGGACATTCTATCAAGTTTCTGTAAAATGTAAATTATCTAAAGTTTATGTTTTTCAACCTTGTGAAATGCTATTAATTACCATCGGATACAACAATGAGGCCTTGATTCGTAAGCAAATAGAATTAATTAAAAAATATATCAAAGACGAAAATTATACACATGTTATAGTAGATAATTCGCCTAAGAGAGAAAAAAGAAAAAAAATCAAAGAAATTTGTGATGCCAACAAGGTTTATTATGTTGCTATTCCCTTTAGTATAGAACAAAGAATCTGTAATTACTTCTCTCTCTTCAGCCATTCTCATGGAAATGCCTTGAATTGGACGTTTTATCATTTGATAAAACAAAGTAAACCAAAAAGATTCACTCTTTTGGATCATGACATTTTTCCAATAAGAGATTGTAATCTAACAGAATGTTTAGGTGATTTAGATTTTTATGGCGCAGGTAGAGAGCGCGGGAACACATGGTATATTTGGCCAGGATGGAGTGTTTTTCGTTTTGATGCAATTGTCTCAAGACAACCTAATTTTCAACCTGTGTTTTTAAAAGATATTTATTTGGATGCTGGAGGTGGTAATTATTTCCAGATATATCGTCATTATGAGTTAAATCATTCTTTTTTTCCTAAAGTTAAAACATATCGCATCAAACAAAGTAAGGATTTGTTTGCTCATGATGAAATTTATCATAGTGATTGTGTTCAATTTGTAGGCAATGATTGGCTTCATATAATCAATGGATCTAATTATTGTAAATTAAAGGATAAGGATGCTCTGGTTGAGAAGATTTTAAATAACATATCTTATTTTCAATCCGATTCTTTCTGCTAACTTTTTATTCTGTTTTCGTTCAAATGAATGTTTTTTTCATTTTTATTAAAAAAAGTACCAGAATAATTTGTGGGTAAGAAAAATATCGTTACCTTTGCAGAGGATTACTTGAATCGTTGATTCAAAAACAAATTATTAATCTTAACTATGAAAAAACACTGAGGAGTCTTCTTTGTGATAAAGGAGGCTCCTCGCTATTTTATTGGCACAGTTAATAAAAAACCGCATACGGAGTATATAACGTATGCGGTTTTTGACGTGAATAGGCGGGGGTACAATTATTCTCACTCGTTCAGCAATTGTTCTACCGTTACGTTTTCACGTTGTTTGCCCTGCTTGTCGAAGAGCAAGACGAAGGGGATACCGCTGAATTGGAACTTCTCTTGCAAATAGCCCCATTCGCTACGAGTGATGTGAATATGCTCACCTTGGATGTTGTTGGGTTCAAGGAATGATTTGCAATGCTCAGGCGTATCATCGGTGATGTAGAGATACTTCACGGGCTTGTCCTTGTTGGCCTCCACCTTATCACGCATGTGGAGCATTGTTGCTCGGCAAGGTCCGCACGACATTTCCCAGAAATCGACATAGAGCACGTTGCCCTTGTATGGTTCGATGATGCGTTGGAAGATGCTGTCGCCCTTTGTCATTGGCTTTTGTTCTACCACCTTTATCTCTTTCTCCTTCACATAGTCGCGATAGGTCAATACGGCACGGCGAATCAGTTCGGGATGGGAGATAACGGACATCGCGGCTGCCACCTCGTCGGCTGCTATGTCATAGTTATCTCCGTTCCAATCCAGAGTGCTAAAGATGGCGCGAAGCTGACACACTTGTGCGCTGAAGTCGGTGGGACTGATGTTCAGTTTGTCGTGCAACTTGTTCATAGCATTTCTTCTGAACTCGCGACTATAAACGACCTTCTCCTGTGCTATAGTTTCTGCTATTTTGGAGTCGTAGTCGAAAGGCAAATAATTAATGACCCTGTCATGCATGGGGCGCATAACAGTATATTCAATATAGTTGAAAAAGAACTCTTCGCCGGCAATCATCAGCAGCGGATTGTCGAGCAGATAGTTTTCACGAGGCGCAACGAAACTGAAGAACTGCTGCCAGTAGGTCTCTCTATCTATGTTTTCCATATCTGTAAGCATGTAGTAGCGGCAAATATGCTCCAAGTGTTGTGAGATAATATATGTCCGTAGGATATCAGACGCCAAGGGTGAACAGTCTTTAAGTTCTGGCAGACCAGTGTTCATCTTTCGTATCATCTCATCAAGACATGCCACCTGTAAATCCCTCCACGTCATTAGCGAGTCAGGTCCCTTTTCGTGAATGTTGTCTTTCTCTGGGAAGTCGCAATAGGTTGTTCTTATCTTATCGTACAATTTGGTCACTTCGCCGCTCAGTCCAGTCCCGTCCCATGTGAAAGCCTCTTCGCGCTTTCGCTTTGTGGGATCCATAGTCATCTCAAGCGTATCGCCCGGACAGGCATACACCATCGTCACGGGATGGACCAACAAGAACATGGGATAAGGCAAGCGGACATTGAGCGAGAACGTTCCGTCTGGCTTAAATTCAATAAGCTGGGTCTTTTCCTTACGGACGATATAGTCGCGCATGATGACTTTGATGACACCATTCAGCTTGTTAAGTAAATCCTCAGGAATCTTTTCGCCTTTTGCTTCCTCTGGCACAAGGATATGTCCCTTGATAACCACTTCGCCGCCATGCAAACGATACTCGCTCAGTTCCGCGCTTGGATAGTTCAGCAACTGTGGCACTTCCTTCTTCTTCACTTTCTTGTTGAGTTCCATTCCGATAGGAGCAGGGATTGCAAATACTCCCAAACAGAACATGGAGAAAACGGAGATTACTAACACCCTCAAATTGGTAATGATGGATTTCATGCTCATTGATGATTTATATTTGAGTCTATATTATAAACGCTTGTTTATCTAAAATATGTTGTTTTAAGTCGTTAAATCTTCTAAATCTTATTGTTTGTTGTACAGCATCCACAATCAATATGTCATACATCTTAACAAAATAATGTCTGGATTTTCTTGCAATATAGAGTTGGAAGAGCGAAATAATGAGTTAAAACGTATGATATTATACATCTTTCTGAAAAATGTTATGAGTTATAACAGCTAAAGTATTACTTTGTGACCGTAAATATATGTGTTATGAGTGGCAGAATTATACGTTATGAACACCCAAAAACATGCATTTTTGCGTGTAATTTACGGTTTTATAGTCTGTCTACAATCGCGAAAAAGGTTATTGTATTGATAATCAGCTGATTAACAAAAGCCCCTCAGATTTTCATATTTTCGACCAAGTCTAAATCATTTTGAAATAGTGCCCGTTTTTGGGGGGCAAAAATGCGAATTTCCATAACATATTTGGAAATGGTTTTAATTAGAAATTCCAGTTGATACCACCCATGAACGTAGCTCTGGGCATGGGATAGCCAAGGTTGATTTCATAGCTTTGCGCCAACAAATTTTCTCCGCGTATCCAGAGATTGAGACCTTTCCATACGGCATAAGAAACGGAGGCGTTCAACAAACAGAAATTCTCCTTTTGCTCGTTGTCTCCTACAGCCGTGTAGAGGCCATTGATGTATTGCAATCCTGTCACGATAGTCCATTTGTTGTAATGGTAGTTAGCGCCAAGAAATCCTTTATAGGTTGGTGCTGCAATGACGGTATGTTCCATGTGCAATAAGGAGTGGTTGGTGTTTACTGACCAATAGTTGTTGATGCGGTAGGCAGCTTCCAACTCTACACCGTAGTTTTCTATTGCGCCCGTGTTCACGTTCTTGCGGTTGACGGTCTGAATCATATTGTCACCTTTTATATAATACAAGTTGGCTCCGTAGTTGAATGCCCCAAGTCTATGCTTCCACGACAGTTCGTAGTTCCATATTCGCTCAGGTTTCAGTTCCTCGTTAGAGGGTGGATAGAGATACATCTCGCGCATTGTCGGATTACGGAAACCTTTGCTCACCATCGCTTTCACTTCGCCTGTAACCATTGGGCGCACAACAATACCTGCTTGTGGAATCCATTCCGTACCAGTTATAGAATGATGGTCGAAGCGCAGACCTGCATCAACGGTCAGCCATTTAAGGATATCTTGACGGAAGTCTAAGTATCCTGCTATCTCGTTGCGATGCGATTTGCCGCTCTGTTTGTTGGGGGTATCGAGAACCTCACCTGTCTGCTTCGACGTGTAATAAGCCTTACCGTAGATATGTTGATAGTCAACTCCTACGGTTAGGCGATTGCCTTCAAATAGTTGGGCGCTCTGATACCAAGAGATACCTGTCAATGCATCTTTCGAACGGAAGAAACGTTGTGTAGGTTGTGCGGGATTGGCAGTACCATCGTCAATCTTATGACGTCCGAAGTTGCTATAAACGCTCAGCGCTCCACTTGTGCGGTTATAGTGGTTTTCCAATGCAGCCGAGACCACACCACGCGTAATCCATTGGTCTGCATCATACAACGGATTGCTCACAGCACCAGGATAACTACTGTTGAAATGCGTGATGTCTGCATCGACATAGGCATTCCAATGCTCCGTAAAGTCGTAGCCGAGTTTCAGGTAACCGCCATATTGTTCAAAACCCATACGAGGACGGTGATTGTCCGTGCGACCATACTGAGTAGAAACGGTAGATGAAAATTTACCATTGCGCACTTGATTGGAGGCTTCCGTCTGGATAGTGCCATAACTACCTGCACCGAGATTGATGCTGGTCTTCACGCCATCTTCATGCATCGAACGGGTGACGATATTCAATACGCCTCCCATCGCATTACTTCCATAGAGTACCGATGCTGGTCCGCGAAGTACCTCCACTCGCTCAGCCATCAAAGTCTGATAGCTGTCGCTGATGGGGTGACCATAGACACCGTTGTATTGAGGGTGACCGTCTATCAAAACAAGCAATTGACCTGCACCGCCCGTAATGCCACGTAGATTGATTCCACCAGCGGCTCCCGTCGATACACCGTAACCCATCATCGAACGACTGGTAACCATCAATCCTGGTACCTGTTGCATCACCGTAGGTAATATAGAAGGCTGATATTGTTCAGTCAACTTCTCACGTCCGATAACCGTTACAGTCATTGGTAGGTGTCGAACGTCAACGGCATTACGTGTACCTGTCACTACCACATCAGGTAAATCTTCCCCAACTCTCTCCCAAGAAAGGGAAGTTTTATTTGATGATGTGATGGTATCTGTAACATCAGGTGTCTTAACAATCCCTAATGGAATTGGGGTGGGAGAGGCATATAAAAATGTGCCCATAGCCAAAGCGATGAGCACATAAAACAATCTCTTGATCATTTGTCAATATTGATGAGTTCGTATTTCTTCGAACCAAATCCTATCCGTTCTGCGTAATCGGTGATGTATGTACCGTGTTGACGATTGATACGTTGAATGAGTGGCTTGTTATCATCGCCTGGCTTGCCCTGATAATTGAATACCATGTCGAGACAAGCTTGGTCAACAGCAACAGGATCGAGGGAAGCCATGATGCCCATATCCTTCAATTCGGGTTTGGCGGGATGTCCGTCGCAATCACAATCCACCGACATGTTGTTCATTACGTTGATATAGATAACTCGTCCACCGAAATAATTATGAACGGCTTGTGCGGCAGCTGCCATCGACTCAAGGAAGTTGTCTTGTGTTTTACCTGCAGCGAGATATTCAGGTGTCCATGCTTTCTTAGGGTCATCGGTCTTGCCTGCTGAGTGGATATAGCACTTGCCTGCAGTAGAAGCCACACCGATAGAAGCATTTTTCATCACACCACCAAAACCGCCCATAGCATGACCCTTGAAATGAGCCAGATTAATCATGAAGTCGTAGTTGGCAAGATGTTCGCCCACAATGTCGTATTTCAAGTGTTTCTTGTCTTGAACGGGAATGCGAATCTGTCCGAACTCGTCCATCAAATCTACGGCGAAGATACTATCAAAACCATGTTCATGTATCGTTTCCCAATGCTTTTTAGGGTCTTGACGTGAACCGCCATAAGCTGTGTTACATTCAACGATGGTGCCGTTCACTTCATCCACCAACTGACGGATGAGCGTTGGTTTCAGGTAGTGTGTATTGCCACCTTCACCCGTCGAAATCTTTACGGCTACACGTCCTTTGGCTTCCACGCCCAATGCCTTGTATATTTTCACTAATGACTTAGGTGTAATCTCCTTAGTCATGTAAACCTTGCTTTGCCCGAAGGCCACTGCCGTAATCATCAGCATCAGAGCGGCAGCCATCATTCTCATTTTCTTCATTGTATAATCTAGTTTTCTCCGTTAATGATATATGTTTCTATTTCATTCTTTTCACGATGCAAAAATATAAAAAAATACGCAAATCTCATGTATACAAATTACAGATTTTATTATCCAAATTACGTTTTCAAATCACCCAATTAGGTTTTTTGAGCATAGAGCGCATATAATAATGAAGTAGTTGAAAGCCGATGTGATATGGGAAGGCATCAAAACGGCACAGCCTCCATACGATGTGCATGGAGGCTGTGTTGAGTAATTCTTTCAATTATGGATGTTTTTGCCTCGGATTTCTGTTCATCATTGCCTGAGACCATATTCGCTAATAATCAATTCCCACATTGGTAACGACATTGTTGATTATAGGAACAGAAGGTGAGTCATTGCCGAGGATGATGTTCACAAGTTTAACCACGTCTCTGATGTCCACTGTGCCGTCACCATTCACGTCTGCCGAGCTGGTTACCTCTGTTTGTTTGCCGAGGATGATGTTCACGAGTTGAACTACGTCGCTAATGTCTACAGCACCATCAACATTCACGTCACCCACAAGGCTTGCACCATTGCCCAGCTGGAAGAAGGCACGGCAGGAGCCGATGGTCAGATTGTTGTCGGGATGATGGAGTTTGTTGTCTGTTCCAAGGTAGAGCTTGCTATTGTCACCCTCGTTGCCGAAGTTGACAGGATTATATTTGCCTGTGAAGCTCACGGCTCCGTCCTTGCTGGTGAAACTGCCTGGCTCATCTCCTACGATGGTTACGCCTTCGAACACAGGGTTTTCTATGACTTCTTTTGTATCTGCCCACTTGATGATGTATGGCTTGCCCGCTTCGATTGTGTTGGCAGGCTTGAAGTTCAGGTAGAGCGTGCCGTTCTCGAAGCCCGTCACATGTTCATAACTGCCATCCTCGGTGTCCAACTCCATGAGCGTGGCATCTGCTAAAACACCTGTCAGTTCTGTGTTGAACGGCAGGCAGAGCGCGTTCCACTTGTTGTTCTTATATAGCTTGCGGCCCTGGAGGGTAACATGGACCTCTTTGCCATCATTTTCATCTATAACATCCTGGTTGTCAAAGTCGTCGTATAGAACAATCTCTCCTTCGCCAAGGGTGGTGAATTTCTCTACTGGACTCCACTCGGAAGTCTTACCGTTGGCAAGTACCGCCTGCACTTGCACCACATACTTCGTGCCCTTGGCGAGTCCGCTGAGAAGGGTGGCGAGCTCACCGCTATCCACCGTCTGCTGCGTCCATTCGCCATACATGGACGTTGCGATGACATCCACTCGGTCGTAGTCGCCATCGAGGCTGACGTTGAACTCGTAGTGCTTGCCTGCCTCGAAGACGTAGTTGTCCTTTCGTCCACCGATGTTGCCGTGAGCTGAGGCAATGAATATCATTTCGATGGCGGGTGAGGGATTGGTGATGCACCAGTCGTAGGTGCCGGCAGGAATATCGATGGTGACGCTGTTTTTGTAGACGATGTTATGGGTCGTCACGGCACCATCGGCATATTTGGGAATCTTGTATTCGAATTCTGCATAATCGTCGGCCGAAGCATCGCCAGGGTCCGTCAGGGGCCCGATAGTCGGTATGAAGCGTCCGAAGGTGTTGGCATCCTTATCGAGCAGCATCTGGTAGCCCGAGTGGTCTTCCCACACATCACCTGCGGTGAGCGTCACCTTGGCTGTATTCTCGGTGGCCATGTCGACGGCATAGCGCACGTTGTAGCTGTGGCCATAGCCCTCCCAGCTCACTTGGGCAGTGGTCTGCTGAGGTGCCACGCTGACTTTGGTCACCTTAGGCACATCTTCTTCGGTTTGCATGACAGCTACGGCTGATGGATAACTCTCTTCGCCCACGATGCCTACGACCTGGTATGCATAGTCTGTACCAGGTTGGAGACTGTTGATGACTGCCTTCGTCCCTGTGACGTCTATCTCCTGCCACTCCCCGGATGGCGAATTGGCAACATACAAGCCGAAGTCGTCAACATCGAGACGGAACTGGTCGGTGCAGTTGAAGTGGCGGATGGCGACGTAGCCCTGCTTGCCGCCATACTGGCTCAGGTTGACAGTGTATTCGGTGTACTCGTTGGTGACGACGGTCTCAGGCAATACGATGTCGGTGAAGTCAGCCACTGTGTTTCCGGTAGTGGAGACATAGATGGCGACGTGCTCCTGGAAATCGTTGGGGTCCTGTCCTTTCATCCACACCTTCAATATGCCATTGAGTGGCAGTCGTGGCGAGACGAGCCAGTTGTCGGGGGTAAGTACGCCTGCATCATTGAGATAGCTTGCCGATGACATGAATACTGTCCCGCCGTGGGCATAGTCTGGTATGTCGCTCGTCACATCCCAGCAGTTGCCGTCGCCGTCGGCATCGATGGTTGTCCAGCCGTCGGGCAATCCGTTTTCAAAACCAGTGAAATAGTCGGGGTTGAGGATTGTTGGCCTGTAGCGCAGCTTGTAGCGCTCGGCTGCTCCCGTCCAGTTGATGGTGGCAGTGTTGCAGGTTGTGGTGGCTGTGAGGCCCTTCGGTGCATACATGCCGACAACGGTGTATTCAAATGTCTTACTGCCGACGAGTTGAGCATTAGGAATAGGGAACGGAGCGTTGGCAACAGCCGTGACGGTGATGGTGTAGTTGTCTGTCACTTCGTCATGGCGGCAATCGAGGGTGTAGATGCCTTCATCAGGGATGAGGATGCCATCCTCGGTCATGATGGTCGCCACGGGCTTGATTTCCTCGTCGGTCTGGTCGAAAGCGACCTGCATGGTGACGATGACCTTGCCGTAGTAGGTCTTATCGAAAGCGGTCAGCGTATAGTAGAGTCCATTGTCGGCAACTTCCTCTTGGGTCTTATAGATTCTCTTGCCCTGTACATCGCCGAAGGTCTCGGTGTAGAAGCTGTTGGTGATGGCGGGATGCTCACTGCTGTTGCAACGGGCAAAGGTCTTGTCGCCAAGCATGGAGACCTCTGAAGGAGCGAAGATACTGTTTTCAATGCGGAGGCTGTCGCCATTGGTTGTCCATCCCACGAAACCACCGTTATTGTTGGCTAATTGGCCGAGCAGACTGCCATCGAAGAGGCTGCCGCTGATGGTGGTTTCGCCTGATTGCATGACGCCCACAAAGCCACCGTTGGTGCCGTCGCCGTTGACCGAACTGTTGATGGTGACGTGGCTGCGGCAGTGGTTGATGGTGACTATTCCGGCTGCCTGACCAATGATGCCTGCAGCGAACTTCTTCGAGGTTGTGATGGTGCCGGCGACGGTGAGGTTGCGGATGGTGGCGCCATTGACAAAGCGGAAAGGAGCAGCATAGTCTGCGGTTGCACTATAGTTGAGGGTGAGTGTGTGGCCGCCGCCGTCGAAGATGCCATTGAAGGCATGCTGCCCATCGATGCCCACCATGCGGCTGACGGTGAGATCATTGGCCAGCTGGAAGTGCTTGCCGCTATAGTCGGTGCCCACAGCCACGCCCTCTGCCAGCAGCTCCCATTGGCTGGTGTAGCTGATGAGGTATGGCGATGCTTCGGTGCCGTCGCCCTCCCACGGGGTGACATCGATGTTGGCAGAGACCAGCACATCGCGATTGGGCATCGTGAGTGTGTAAGGGTTGTCCTCGCCCGCAAAGGTGCCGGCATTGACACGGAAGCCTTTGCTTTCAAAGCCATCTTCAAAGACGTAGCCGAGGGTGAGGCTCACGACATCGCCCTCGCCGGCATAGAGCACGTCGTTGTACTTAATGCCGACAACGTAAGACGTGATGCCGCTGACGGTGTATTCGGTAGCGGCGCCAGCATTTTGCATCGTGACATACTGCCCAGCGATGATGCTACGGGCCTGCTTACCTTGCGAGGTGCCGAGGGGTTGGGTGTAGTAGCTGTTGGTGACGTTGACTGTGCCGCCGCTTGAGTTCCTCACCAAGCTGTAGGCATTGGTTGTGCCTACCGTGACGCTGGTGGGAGCAAAGAGGCAGTCGGTGATGTTGACACTTGTATTCGCGGTGTTCGTCTTCCAACCAATCAGTCCGGCGCAGCCCGTGCTGTTCTCGCCAAGCAGGCTGCCGGTGAAGGCGCTACCGATGATGTCGGCATTGATGGCGTAGCCCACCAGTCCGCCGTGCTCAGCAGAGCCTCTGAAGGAGGAGTTGATGGTCAGGTTGCTCGCCACGTTGGAGAGCGTGAGACGGCTGGTGCCGTTGCGTCCCACCACGCCGCCTGCATGTTTCTGGGAGGTGTTGATGGTGCCAGTAGTAATCAGGTTCTTGATGGTGGCTCCGTAGGTGTAGCAGAAGGGGCCACAGAATTCGGCATTGGTGGTATAGTTGACGGTGAGGGTGTGTCCGTCTCCGTCGAAAATTCCTTGGAACGCATTGTAAGTATCTCCGTCAGGATGTGTGCCCACCACGCGGCTGACGCTGATGTCTCGCGTCATGAGGAAGTGCTTGCCATTGTAGCTCTCGCCTAAAGCGATGTTGGTGGCCAGTCGGTGCCAGTCGTCGAATGTGGCGATGATGTATGGGGATGCTTCGGTGCCCTCGCCAGTGAGGAAACGAGGAGTCATGATGGGCAGCACCCGGCCGGCGTAGACCTCCCAAGCCTCGCCGAGCTTCATGCGGAGCGTCTCGTTGTCCATGTCGCGAGCTTTTGTGCAACCCTGGGCATCGGTCAGCAAATGCTTGTAGTAGCAGTTGGTGAGATGGATGTCGTCGCCGCGGGCGAAAGTCTTGTTGCCTTCGTCGTTGACGTAAACATGTGCCGGACTGAACAGGCAGTTGGTGATGTAGGCATCGGGCTCGTCTTCAACCCAACCGATGAAACCACCCCAGCAATTGGAATGTGTGCCCTCAAGCCTGCCATCGAAGAAGCAGTTGTCGATATAGGTGTCATCAGGGTCGTTGCTGGAGCCGAGTTCGCCGATGAATCCGCCGCTGGAGCAGTCGCCATTGTGGCCATGGATTTCGACGCTCGAGTGACAGTTGCTGATGTGGCAGGTGCCGTAAGCAACGCCGACGAGGCCGCCGGCAAACAGTTTATGGTTCTTGGTGATTTTTCCTGCCACATGCAGGTTCTTGATGGTGGCGTTCCTGATATAGCGGAACGGGGCGCAAGCGTTTTCGTCGCTGTTGTCCTCATAGTTGACCGTCAGTCTGTGTCCGCCTCCGTCGAAGGTGCCTCGGAAGTTCACGTTCTCGCCACGTCCCACCATCTTCGTTGGGGCTCCATTGAATGTTTCCTCCACCGTGATGTCGGCCATCAACTTGAAGAACTTGCCGCTGTAGTTGCTGGAATTCTTGTTCACGTTGGTGCACAGCGTGATCCAGTCGTCCACGGTGTTGATTTGGTATGGGGCGGTTTCTGTGCCGCTGCCAGTCCATTGTGCCCATGCCGTCTGCCCGTAGGCAAAGAAGGAGAAGATCAATGTCCATAAGATTCGATTTCTATTCATAAATGATTCTATTTTGTTAATTATTATGCGTATTACATTCATTGGGAACAAATATAAATATAAATCGGGAATTTTAAGCCAGTCCTACAAAGAATTTTACATTTTTTTATAGAAAAGCTTTAATTAAATCATAAGGATTTAGTCAACAATTGCTTTGGTTATTGTGAATTCTTCAATTATCTGCTAAGACCTCCCGTCGTTTTCCATAAATCATTAAGTATTAAGGAGTTGTAAAACGGAATAACTTGAAAGACCTCACCTAACACCTCCCGTAAGACCTCCCATAGACCTCCCGTAAGACCTCATGTATTTTTTTATTCACAATTCACAATTATCAATTCACAATTGAGATAATTGAAGGTAATCTCTCAACACTAAATACCCAACACTAAACATTACTTAGGGTGTGAGGTCATACGGGAGGTCTATGGGAGGTCTTACGGGAGGTCTTGAAAAATATAACTCGTTGATAATAGCGTATTTAGCTGAAAATAGGGGAGGTCTTGGCAAAACAACAAAAATTCATGATTACAGAGAATTTTGAAAACACGATTTAGGTTATCATTTGATGGTTGGGCTGTAGTTGTTTTTCAGTTAGTAAATGGAAGATTGAGGTAAGAAATACGTCATTTTGAATGCGTAAACCATAGCTTTAGACGATGAAAACCATAGCTTTGTTTGCTGTAAACTATTACTGGTGCGATAAAAATGGAATCATTAAGTGTTTCTGAATGATACTCAAATTTATCGCACCAGCAGTGGTTAGTCATTATTCTCCCCAGACGCTATAATT
>OCTX012287783.1_pt1 | contig 26736 bp, 23 predicted proteins | sample 1539691 | NCBI WGS metagenome assembly OCTX01 (sample SAMN02144231, study PRJEB22623) | gut metagenome | biome: sheep rumen | host: Ovis aries | place: New Zealand
CATCTGGAAAACACGATTATAAATCGTGTCTCCCATCTGAGGTTAGAATAATAAGGAGAATGGCCTTGACACAGTTCAACTTACACTACCTTAAAACCATGCCACTCATTTACGCGCACGAGCATAATATAAAAATGAAAATGCCGTTTACTCCTTCCCGTGTATATCAGGTCCAGTCCCGGATTCCTGTAGAATGGTAACTTCTGGTCGCTGGATATCAAAATGACATTCTTAAGCCTCGCTGAGACACAATATCACTTCTATATTATTTTCTCAATTTTTTCCTCAGGAATCTGCCGAAACTTGCACCCGTATGCTTCGCACCGTCCTTTATCAAATTAAGTTTGCTTCCAAATCTCCCACCATATTCTTTAATTCCATCAATCGAAGCTAAAACCTCGCCAGAATTATCCACAACATCAGCAGTACAATAAAAATCTCCTTTAGGCGTAATAGACAAGACCTTCACTTTAATGGTATAGCTTGTATTTGAAAACACACCAATAATAATATTATCACAATTTGATAATACTTCTCCTACAAATAATGCTACTACTTCATCTTTGTCTCTAAACCAATCATGTTCATAATTTGCAAAAGCATCTTCATCCATACCCATAATACTAGCCTGGGAAAAATCTAATTCCAAATTCACTTTCCCCTGCCCTTTCAAAACATTCAGCGATCCACTAGTAACTACTTGGGATATAGCAGTATTTACAAATGAACAGATAAATAAGGAAATCAAAACAATTTTTTTCATATCACAAATTTATTTAGACCTTAAATATTTTTACTTATAGCACAGAATTGACCTATTATGTGCCTCCGAGTCGTGATTTCCTCAGGTGCTAGTTGTATGTATTCAGCTGCCTGCTGAAAGAACTGACCTATGGCAATCATATCTGCCAACTTGCGGCGCACAAGGGTATTATTCTGGTCTTATGTTAATTTTACTGTACATTCGGTTGCCATCAGAGCATCATGAAGTGATTTGCAATCAGTGCTTGTTCACCTATGCGGTAAGCCTACTACCATCTCTTCTAAGTTGCGAACTGCGACCATACAAACGGCCGATATGTTCTCGTGACACACATTTACAGCTGCAAAGTTACGAATAAACTTTGTTATATGCAAGCGAAAAGCCGAATTAATTTAAACTGGTTTATGACTGATATAAGAAAAATTTGACTTTTGTAAAATAACACGAAAATCTTGATCTCAATTTGAAGAAACTTGCGCTGAATCCTTGTAACTTTGTTGTAAAATACCTATCTTTGCAGCTGTCAACATTAAACAAAAATTCGGTAAATGGTTCCTTGATGTGGTCAAGTATGTGCTTACCGCCATGCTCCTTTCTTCGATGATAGAGGGTCTGAGCCAGACATGGCTTATCGGCGTAGCTGCATCGGTAGCCCTTCTCTGTCTCATATTCGGAGGTGTACTTATCAACAGTGGCAGAAAGGAAGAGGACAGGATTGAGCGCAACAGACAGCGGCACAGGGATATAGTTAGAAAAGTAGGTAAATGATATGGGAGCAGTTGTAGCATTGATTATTGTGGCAGCCTTCGGTACTGGCCTGCTGATCTATTTCCACTTTGAGGACAGGAAGAACGCCCCTATGGATATGGGTGAGTGAACGAGATTCCCTTGGTACAGGAGCCAGGGCGCTGAAACGGCTGGAATACGTGGAATCACGGAGACTTAAATATTTATCCAGAGAATTGGAATAAATATACGCTATTTTCAGGGAAAGAGTTTATCGGTAGCAAACGATTGGTTTCTCGGTAGCAAACCCATGGTTTGTCGGTATGTAACTACCAGTTATATGGGAGCAAACTATTTGTGTATTTATATGCATTTCTGGGTGATGCAGATATGCAGACTGTGATACTTATTTTGGACATTGGTGACAGTGGTGACAGTAATTTCTTATACTTTTTCACGCGTACCGCGTAGGAACCTTATTATATACGTGCGGGTGCGCGGTACGCGTGAGAATTATAGAAATATGGTGTCACTACTGTCACCCTCTGTCCACGAATGAACACAACTGTCAAAGAACTCAGCTGCAAAGATACAACATTTTTCTGCCGTTTGCAAGTTTTCAGGCAAAAAAGTTGTGTTCAGCTGTCCTTCTCGTCAAAGAGATTCTGGATCTCTGAGATCTCCTCTTCGTCAAACCACTTGGAGAGTCGCTGTTTGGCCTGGTCGATGATTTCGGGATCGATACCCGTCCACACCTTCTTCAGCACATAGAGGAGTACGGCAAGGTCGTCGGTGAGTCCTGCGATGGGGATGGCATCCGGGATGACATCGAGGGGACTGATCATATAACCCAGGGCACCGATGATGATGGCCTTGTCGGCCTTGCTCACCTTGTCACTCTGGAGCGTATAGTAGAGTATCAGCGCTGCATATACCAGTTTGGCACCAGCGCGCTTGGCTATACGCGAAATCTTCTCAACAAAATCCTTCTGGGTGAATTTGTTGGCATAACTCATAAAATCGGGTAATTCCATATACGCATTAATTAGTTTATTTATTGATTCTTATGATTCTGACTCCCGTATGGGAGGGATGTTTCTGGAGATACTGATAGAGGGTCATCGGCTCCTCGACCACCTTTTTGTGGAGCTGGGAGGCGTTGAGCAGATGGAGCTGGCCGTTACGCCACACGGCAAAGCCCAGGTGGGCGATGTCGAGCCCTTTCTTATTACAGGTGATGGCGATGATGTCGCCGTCGTTGACTGCCTTGCGCATCAGGGCGACATTGCCCGTGAGCCGCTTGGGGATATAACGGAAATGCTGGCCTGACACTCGCTGCTCCATGGCACGGATATCGGCTACAAATTCGGGATGATTGCGCAGGGCCTTGTAACGGTCGGGATGATTGCTCATGAACGAGACGGAGACTTGCTGGACAGCAGAGAACGGCGGTTCGGGCGCCTGCTGCTCGGTGACGATGCCAGCAGCCGTGTTGGCGGTAATCCACTCCGTAAAGTAATGAATGCGGCTGGTATAAGTATCTATCCGCCCGTTACGATAGCGCATGGCGACGAGGGCATTGAGATAATCGCGCCAGGTGTAGAGATGGCGATAGGCGCAGAGCGTCAAGGCGGTGACATTCTCCACCAGCGTCGTACAGTCGAGCTGGCGGGTATTTACCACCAGCTGCTCCTTATCGTTGATCTCCAGGGTGTGGGCCACATAGGGTCTGCCCAGGAACTGACGGGCAAAAAAGAGGGGGAAGTTGGTGGTACGCGGCTGATGGCGCGCCTCGTCGAGCAGCTGGCAGATCGTCAGGCTGTCCGTCGTCAAGGCACTCACCTGCCCCATCGCCGTCTGCGTGGTCAGGCAGAGCCACATCAACAGAATTGTATATATGAATCGTCTCATTCCGTCTTCTTTTTACGATATTTCTTTTTCAACATAAAGTTATAGCCGATGTAGGCATTCAGCGAGCCGTACATATTGTTGGCCGTAAAGCGCGACGTACGGTAGTTGTTCGTGCGCAGGATAATGCTCGTGCCGGCATACCAGCGGGTATTGTTATAGACGAGTCCAAAGCGTCCGATGAAGTCGGGATTCACCTTCCCGATATCGAACCCCCTCTTCTCGTCGGCTGTCTTACCGTAGCTCGTCTTATAGGAGACGGCCAACTGTCCGCTGGCACAGAACAGGAAATTCTTGGCGAACACCCAGTTGTAAGCATAGCCGCCAGAGAATATGAAGTCGTTGTACTTGATGCTGTTGAACATCATGCCACTATCGAGCTTCACCTCCTGCCCTTTGGGCATCCTGCTTTCAAGCGCATCATCCAGCGCCAGATGGTCGAGTTCGAGCGTATTATTCGTATAGCCCGCGCCTGCCATCCATGAGCCGCAGCTGATCTTCTGACAGGTAGACTGCGAAAAGGCTGCTGGATAGGAGAAATGCTCGTGGTTGAAGATGTAATAGGCACTGACGCCCGTGATACCCACATTCACCCCTCCAAAGGGCATGCCCTCGAAAAGATCGCCGTTGATCCCGTTGCCAAGATTGACGTCACGGATCTTATAATCATTGCCCGTGCGGCGGTAATACAGATCGACACCCACCTGTGATGAATAGATGCTGAGGTCGAACTCCTGTCGCAATCCGCCGCTCTTGAACCCGATGTTCTTGATGTCGAAGGTCCATCCGAAGAAGAACCACCGCCAGCCGAAGAACGGGCCTATCTTCGTGAGCCCGTCAGGAGCCAGCCTGATGCTCTGCCCATTGCTGCTCAGCACGAAGTTCTCGAATGTGCGCGTGGCTTGCATCATCACCGTAAACTCGTAGTGCTGGGGCTCGATATAGTCGTCCTGGGTGCGGTCGAAGCCTCTAATCGTCTCGCGGATCTTGCTCAGTTCCTTGCTCTTCAGCGAGTCCGTCGGATTAGCCAGCGGTGCTGTCTGCAGCGATACGCCATCATCTGCGAACACCTTTGTCACAGACATGACAGCCAAGAACAACACGATCCACAGCAGACTTCTCACAGCAATCAGAATTTACCCAAGATACGATCCATCGCCCAATTGACGGGTGTTGCCGACTCGCTCGTGCAAGTACAGATGGCCAGTCCTTGCAGATGCTCGATCACATTCTTGATCAGCGGATACTGCACGTAGGGCGGATTCGGAACGATGATGCTCTCATCGCCGTCACTCGTCTGCAGCCGGATAGGCTTATAGTCGAACACAGAGAAACTTACCTGTCCCTCCGTACCGATAATCTCAATACAATCCTCGCGGGCACTCTCATGAGCCACATAGCACCAAGAGCCAGAGCCTGGCAGACCGTTCTCGAAGCGGAAGCAGGCACTCACGGAGTCCTCTGCCTCGTAAAGTCCGCCCCTGCTGGCACAAATGCCACAAGCCTCAAGGATGACACCAAACATATCCTGCAGCAAATCGAGCTGATGAGGGGCCATATCATAGAAATAGCCACCGCCTGAGATCTCAGGCTGCAGGCGCCAGGCAAGGGGTTCCCCCTTACCGATGGCCTCCAGATCAGTAAAGCGCGGAGGTTCGGTATAGCGTATCTGCACATTCAGGATCTTGCCGATGCGCCCGCTGTTGACGATGTCCTTCACCTTCTGGAAATAAGGCAGATAACGACGGTAATAGGCTACGAAACAGGGCACGCCCGTCTGCTCAGCGATACGGTTAATGCGGGCGCAATCCTCATAGCTGGCAGCCAGCGGCTTCTCTACGTAGACGGGCTTTCCAGCCTTCATGGCCATGATGGCATAGGTGGCATGACTCGATGGCGGGGTGCAGATATATACGGCATTTACATCGGGATCATCGATGAGTTCCTGGGCATCGGTATACCATTTCTTGATGCCGTGAGAGATGGCGTAGGTACGGGCGTGCTGCTCTGTACGACTCATCACAGCCACCACAGAAGACCCCGCTACCTCGCTGAAGGCAGGACCGCTCTTCTTCTCCGTTACCTCACCACATCCGATGAAGCCCCATTTTAAGTGTTTCATGCGAACATCATTTATTATTGACTGCAAAGATACTACTTTTTAATCTCAGTAATGATAGATGACACGTTTTTTGTACAGATTACACCCTTTTTAACTTTTAATAGAAAAAAAACTGCACAATCCGTCACTTCAGTGCGCAAAAAATCGTAACTTTGCAAGCGAAAAAAAGAACAGATGGAAACAAATAAGCATAAAAAACTACAGAAGAGCCGCAGCAGCCAGGCATGCATTCGTGAGGGCTATCGGTTCTATATGAGTCATTTCAGACGTATTTTCCGTACAACCTGGCCGATTGCCATCATCTTTGCCGTCATCACAGCAGCCACATCAGCCATGCCGGTAATCATCGCACCAGACTTGTTGTTACCCGCCATCGCCATCGAGGCCGTGGCCGTTGTCCTGCTGCTTTACATCGTTGGCAAGAGGCTTCGCAAGCGGGGCGTGATGGAGCAGACAGGACCGCTGAAGCTGCAATCCTGGCTGCGACACCTGGGGATGATTCTGATTGTGACAATCGTCTGCATCTTCGTCATTTCTGCCCTGACGCTGTTCACCTCGCTGCCTACATTTATCATGATGGCAGCCAACTGGCAGTCGAAGATGGGCGTGCTGAATGGCGATCCTGTGGGCATGCCAGACTATGTGTTATGGCTGTCGATAGGCGTATTCCTCATCGCCGGATTCATTCAGGCCTATATCTGGATGACGGCACTCGGCCCCGGCTATCTGATGAAAGGCTCCATTGCCCAACAAGAAAAAGAACGCAAGGAATTTTACAAAAAGACTAATAGCAACAACCATCATGAAGAAGCGGCTATTGTTTATAGATCGTGACGGAACGCTCATTGAAGAGCCAGCCGACGAGCAGATCGACAGCTTTGAGAAGCTGAAATTCGTAAAGGGTGTATTCCGCAACCTCGCCTTTATTCGTGAGAAACTAGACTTTGAATTTGTCATGGTGAGCAATCAGGACGGATTGGGAACAGACAGTTTTCCCGAAGACACCTTCTGGCCTGTACATAACTTCATCCTACAGACACTCGAGGGTGAAGGCATCACGTTTGACGAGATTCTCATCGACCCGCATTTCCCTGAAGACAATGCCCCCACACGAAAGCCGAATACGGGGCTGGTGGAGAAATACATCAACAATCCCGAGGTCTATGACATTGCCAATTCCTACGTCATCGGTGACAGGGAAACAGACAGAACCTTTGCTCGAAACATTGGTTGTAAATCACTGATACTAAGCGATGAAGGAATATCATGGAACAAGATTGCTGAGCTATTGTTTGCTGGTGAGAGAATCGCAGAGGTGAGCCGTAAGACAAAGGAGACAGACATCCACATCAAGGTGAATCTCGACGGCACTGGTAAGTGTGACATTCAGACCGGACTGGGTTTCTTTGACCACATGCTGGAGCAGATAGGCAAGCACGGCATGATGGACCTGACGATTCATACGAAGGGCGATCTTGAGGTGGACGAGCACCACACCATCGAGGACACTGCCATTGCCTTGGGCGACTGCATCCTGCAAGCCCTTGGCGACAAGCGGGGCATTGAGCGCTATGGCTATTGCCTGCCGATGGACGACTGTCTTTGCAGCGTAGCACTCGACTTCGGAGGCCGCCCCTGGCTTGTATGGGATGCCACGTTCAAGCGTGAGAAGATCGGCGAGATGCCAACGGAAATGTTCTTACATTTCTTCAAGAGCCTCAGCGATGCAGCCAGGATGAATCTGAACATCAAGGCTGAGGGAGAAAACGAGCATCACAAGATAGAAGGCATCTTCAAGGCACTGGCCAGAGCCCTGAAAATGGCCGTCAGACGCGATATCTACCACTACGAACTGCCCTCAACCAAAGGAATGTTGTAGAAAATTTGGAAGTCTCGGAAATTATTTGTACCTTTGCAGCCCAAATATATAAATAAGGTATAAGAAAGAGATGATTACAGTAACAAACCTGCAGATACAGTTTGGAAAGAAGGTCCTTTACAAGGATGTGAACCTGAAGTTTACAAGTGGCAATATCTATGGTATCATCGGTGCCAATGGTGCTGGCAAGTCTACCTTGCTTCGTGCCATCAGCGGTGAGCTGGAACCCAACAAAGGATCGATAGAAATGCTTCCCGGCGAGCGCATGAGTGTGCTTGAGCAGGACCACTTCAAGTATGATGCTTTCACGGTGATGGATACCGTGCTGATGGGGCATAAGCCCATGTGGGACAACATGAAGGAGCGCGAGGCCCTCTACAGCAAGCCCGAAATGACGGAAGAAGACGGTAACCGTGCTGCAGAACTAGAGATGGCCTTTGCCGAGATGAACGGCTACGAGGCTGAGAGCGAGGCTGCCCAGCTGTTGCAGAACCTCGGTGTGAAGGAAACCGAGCACTACAAGCAGATGAGCGAGATATCAAACAATGAGAAGGTGCGCGTCATGCTGGCCAAGGCCTTGTTCGGACATCCCGACAACCTGCTGCTCGACGAGCCTACCAACGACCTTGACCTCGATACCGTACAGTGGCTCGAGGAATACCTGTCGAATCTGGAACAGTGCGTGCTCGTCGTATCTCACGACCGTCACTTCCTGGACGCAGTGTCTACTCAGACAGTCGACATCGACTTCGGTAAGATAACGCTGTTCTCCGGTAACTACTCCTTCTGGTATGAATCCAGTCAGCTGGCTCTCCGTCAGGCCCAGAACCAAAAGATGAAGGCCGAGGAGAAGAAGAAGCAACTGGAAGAGTTCATCAGAAGATTCTCAGCCAACGTGGCTAAATCCAAGCAGACCACTTCACGCAAGAAGATGCTGGAGAAACTGAATGTGGAGGAAATCACGCCTTCTACACGTAAGTATCCGGGCATCATCTTCTCAATGGAGCGCGAGCCTGGCACACAGATTCTTGAGGTAGAGGGCCTGAAGGCCGTTGATCCTGACGGAACGGTATTATTCGACAATGTATCGTTTACCATCGAGAAAGGTCAGAAGACCGTATTCCTGTCACACAACCCCAAGGCCATGACGGCGCTTTTCGAGATAATCAATGGTAACCGCGAGGCTCAAGCAGGCACCTACAAGTGGGGTGTCACCATTACCACGGCCTATCTCCCACTCGACAATACAGAATTCTTCCAGAGCGAGATGAACCTCGTAGACTGGCTCTCCCAGTGGGGTCCCGGCAATGAAGTGACCATGAAGTCATTCCTTGGCCGCATGCTCTTCAAGGAGGAAGACGTACTGAAACACGTGAATGTGCTTTCAGGAGGTGAGAAGATGCGTTGTATGATTGCCCGAATGCAGCTGAAGAATGCCAACTGCCTGATTCTCGATACACCGACGAACCATCTGGACCTCGAGAGCATCCAGGCCTTCAACAACAACCTGATTCAGTTCAAGGGCAACATCCTGTTTGCTTCGCACGACCATGAGTTCATCAACACCGTAGCAGACCGCATCATCGAACTGACACCAAAGGGAACCATTGACAAACTGATGACCTACGATGACTACATCTATGATGAGACCATCAAGGCGAAAAAAGCAGAGCTCTATGCTTAATGGCACAAAATTTGCTAGTGGGTTATCAGAACATTTAAAACATTGCTATTATGACAGAAAAAGATATCAATATTGAAGACGAGGAGACCTTGAACGAGGCTCCTGTGGATGAAACTGACAAAGAGGCAGAAACAGAGGCTCAGGCAGACAATGCTGCTGAAACAGCTGACAAGGCTGCTGAAGAAGAAGCCGAAGAGGCAGATCCTCTGGAAAAGGCCCAGAAGGAAATCGAGGAACTGAAGACCCAGTTGCTCTACAAAGTAGCCGAATTCGAGAACTACCGCAAACGTACATTGAAGGAACGTGCAGAGCTGATCCTGAACGGCGGTGAGAAATTCATCACCTCCATCCTGCCCATCCTCGATGATATGGAAAGAGCCATCGATAATGGCGCTAAGACTGACGATCCCGAGGTGCTCCGTGAAGGAATGACCCTGATTCACCAGAAATTCATGAAGACCCTTGAAGGACAAGGTGTCAGCAAAATCGAGACACAGGATGCCGACTTCGACACCGACCTTCACGAAGCCGTAGCAATGGTTCCCGGCATGGGTGACGACAAGAAAGGCAAGGTAATCGACTGCTTGCAGCCTGGATACAAACTAAACGACAAAGTAATCCGCCACGCTAAGGTGGCCGTAGGACAATAAAAATAAATGGCACAGAAAAGAGACTATTACGAGGTGCTTGGGGTCGCAAAGACCGCCTCGGAAGACGAGATCAAGAAAGCTTATCGAAAGATAGCCATCAAATACCACCCTGACCGTAACCCCGGCGACAAAGAAGCCGAGGAAAAGTTCAAGGAAGCCGCAGAGGCTTATAATGTGCTGCACGATCCGAAGACCCGCCAGCAGTATGACCAGTTCGGTTTCGATGGTCCTGGCATGGGTGGCTTCGATTTCAGCGGCTTTGGTGGTGCCAGCATGAATATGGACGACATCTTCTCGATGTTCGGCGATATCTTCGGTGGGCACGGTTTTGGCGGCTTTGGCGGCGGACAGCGTCGCCCCCAGCAGCATCGCGGCAGTGATCTGCGCCTCAAGGTAAAATTGACACTTGAAGAGATCAATACAGGTGTAACGAAGAAATTCAAGGTGCACAAGGACATTCCTTGTGAACACTGTCACGGCAGCGGTGCCGAGGCTGGCAGCGGCAAGGAACAATGCCCCACCTGTCATGGACAGGGTTATATCACCCACACCACCCAAAGCATCTTCGGCATGATGCAGCAGCAGAGCGTCTGTCCTGTCTGCGGCGGCGAAGGTCAGGTAATCAAGAACAAGTGTAAGGAGTGCGATGGCACTGGTGTGAAGAAGGGTGAAGAAGTTGTTGAGATCAACATTCCTGCCGGTGTAGCAGAAGGTATGGTCGTCAACGTGCCGGGCAAGGGAAATGCAGGCAAGCACAATGGCGTGAACGGTGATATTCAGGTATTTATCGAGGAGGAGCCCCATGATTCATTCGTTCGCGACGGCAACGACTTGATTTATAACCTGTTGCTCGACTTCCCCACAGCAGCCCTGGGCGGTGATATTGAGATACCCACGATAGAAGGTACAAAACTGAAGGTGAAGCTCGATAATGGAACACAGCCTGGCAAGACACTCCGTCTGCGCGGTAAGGGATTGCCTGCTGTACAAGGTTATGGTTCCGGCAAGGGCGATCTCGTGGTAAACATCAGTGTCTATGTACCACGTACTCTCAGTCGTGAAGAGAAGGAGGCTATTGAAAAGTTCCGCGACAGCGACAACTTCAAGGGCGACAAGCAGACCAAAGACTCTATCTTCCAGCGCTTTAAGAACTATTTCAATTAACATAATAAACCTGCACGACGATGACTTATAAGGATACTTGCGAATACCTGTATAGCCAGATGCCCATGTTTGAACGACAGGGCGCCAGCGGCTACAAAGAGGGGTTGGAGAACTCATTGCTCCTCGACGCACATTTCAAGCATCCTCATCGACAGTATCGTACAATTCACGTTGCAGGAACCAATGGCAAGGGGTCATGTGCACATACCCTCGCTGCCATCCTGCAGATGTGTGGTTACAAGGTTGGGCTTTACACCTCACCCCACCTCGTGGATTTCAGTGAGCGTATCCGTATCAACGGCCAGCCCATTCCTGAAGAATATGTCATCGACTTCGTGGAAAAGGAGAAGTTTTTCTTTGAGCCCCTGTCACCATCGTTCTTCGAGGTCATCACAGCGATGGCCTTCAAATACTTCGCTGACATGGAGGTTGACATTGCCGTCATCGAAGTAGGCATGGGCGGGCGCCTCGACTGTACAAACATCATCACCCCTATTCTGTCCGTCATCACGAATATCGGACTCGACCACACACAATTCCTCGGCACTTCTCTGGAACAGATTGCGATGGAGAAGGCTGGGATCATCAAGAAGGGAGTTCCAGTGGTTATCGGAGAGACCACGCCGGAGACTCGCATGATTTTCGAGGCTATGGCAGCTGAAGCTGGAGCACCTGCCGTCTTCGCAGAAGACATGAAGGAAGTGCTTTCATGCAAGCTTACCGAAAAGGGAATGCTCTACCACACACAGCATTACGGTGAAATCACGGGTGAACTCATGGGCAACTACCAAAAGAAGAATGCCAACACGATTCTCTGCGCCGTTCGCCAACTTGAAGAACTCGGCTATATGTTCCCCGTGTCTTGTATCTCAGGCAACCCATCACAAAACAAGGAAGTGAGCGAAGGTTTCAAGTACGTTTGCGACCTCACAGGGCTGAAGGGGCGCTGGCAGATTGTGAACACAGCACCAATGACCGTTTGTGATACGGGTCACAATGTGCCAGGCTGGACTTACCTCAGCGAACAGCTGAAAGCTGTCACTTGCGACCACATGCATATCGTGTTCGGTATGGTGGACGACAAGGACATTACAGGCGTGATGGCATTGTTGCCGAAAGAGGCGACCTACTATTTCACGAAAGCCAACAACAAACGCGCAGTTTCGGAAAATGTTTTGAAGATCTACGCTCAGGAACTTGGGCTTAAAGGCTACAGTTTCCCTGATGTCGCCAGTGCATATGAAGCTGCCAAGGAAACTGCCACAGAAAAGGACTTTGTGTTCATTGGCGGTAGCAGTTATGTGGTTGCAGACTTCCTAAAAAACTGTATTTAGTGTTTTTTAATACATAAGAAACATTTTTTTCGTTGTTTCATTCGTCCATTTGAAAAATTTTCTGTTATTTTGCAGAAAATACGCAACTTAAAACTTTTAAACATATTTTCAATATGGCAAACACTACAGAAACAGCGAATCTGTGTGGTCTGAAGCGGGAGAACTTCCAGGCCACGATTAACGGTAAGAAAACCGATTTGTACATCCTGAGAAACCGTAAAGGTTATGAAGTGGCTATCTCCAATTATGGCGGTGCCATTTGTGCTATTATGGTTCCTGACAAGGATGGCAACGTAGCAAACGTCATTCAGGGACATGACAGTATCCAACAGCTTACAAGCGGCAAGGAGCCTTATCTCTCGACCCTCATCGGCCGTTGGGGTAACCGTATCTGCAAGGGACAGTTCACACTGAACGGCAAGGAGTACCAACTGGCACTCAACGACGGTCCCAACCACCTGCATGGTGGTGCCGTAGGCTTCAATGCCAAGGTTTGGGACGCCCGTCAGATGGGTCCTCGCTCATTGGCCCTCCATCGCGTATCTTCCTATGGTGAAGAGGGTTATACCGGCGAACTTGATGTCACTGTAGAATTCACTTTCACAGACCTCAACGAATTGGTTATCGAGTACTTGGCTACCACCAACAAGAAGACGATTGTCAACCTGACACATCATGCCTTCTTCTCATTGGCAGGTACAGCCGATCCTACTCCAACCATCGAGGATCAGATCTGCGAGATCAATGCCGACTTCTACCTGCCTACCGATGCAACAGCCATTCCTACAGGTGAGATCCTGAAGGTTGAAGGTACGCCATTCGATTTCCGTACGCCGAAGCCTTTCGGACAGGACATCAATGCTGACCATGAGCAGATTAAGTTTGGCAAGGGCTTCGACCACAACTACGTGCTCAACAAGCGTGAGGAGGGAGAATTAAGCTTCGCTGCCAGAATCACAGAGCCTAAGAGCGGACGCATACTGGAGTGCTATACCACAGAGCCAGGAATGCAGCTCTACACAGCCAACTATGCCACCGGATACAAAGGTGCCAATGGTTGCACATTCCCATACCGTTCTGCCGTATGTCTGGAAACCCAGCACTTCCCTGACACACCTAACCACCCGTACTTCCCCAGTGTTGTACTGCGCCCGGGTCAGACCTACAAGCACAAGACGATCTACCGTTTCGGTGTCGTAGAATAAACATCAACTAACTTGACTTAATCAATATTGTATGAATAATCAAAAACAAAACGGAAGTATCATCGCTATTATAACGATGATGTTCCTTTATGCCATGATATCGTTTGTAACGAATCTCGGCGCCCCCATTGGTGTCATCTGGAAAAACCAGCCTGAGATAGGTGGTTCTAACGTGCTCGGCATCATGGGTAACTTCATGAATTTCTTTGCTTATCTGTTCATGGGTATCCCTGCAGGTAAGATGCTTACCAAGGTGGGTTATAAGAAGACAGCCCTCATCGGTATCGCCGTTGGCTTTATCGGTGTGCTTATCCAGTTCCTGTCTGGTTTCTCAGGAGGTATCACCGGCTTCTGCATCTATCTTTTCGGTGCATTCATCTCCGGTTTCGCCGTATGTATCCTCAATACCGTTGTCAACCCGATGCTGAATCTGCTCGGTGGTGGCGGTAATCGCGGAAACCAGTTGAACATGATTGGCGGTACGCTGAACTCACTGGCCGGAACGATGACCCCGATGCTTGTGGGTGCACTTATCGGAACGGTGACGGCTTCCACACAGATGGCCGACGTCAATCTTGTGATGTACATCGCCATGACTGTCTTCGCAGCTGCCTTTGTGGCGCTGCTCTTCATCCCCATCAAGGATCCTGAGATGGGTAAGGTGACGGCTGATACAGTCTTCGAGCATTCACCATGGTCTTTCCGTCACTGTCTGCTCGGTGTGATTGCCATCTTCGTCTACGTAGGTGTCGAGGTTGGTATCCCTGGCGGTCTGAACTTCTATCTGTCTGATACCAGTACAAATGGCGCTTGGACGAACCCTGAGGCAGTGCTTAACGCCGCTACAATCGGTGGAGCCGTGGCTGCCATGTACTGGCTGCTGATGCTGGTAGGCCGCCTGTGCTCCAGTTTCATTGCCGCCAAGGTATCTTCGCGTCAGCTGATGCTTATCGCTACGTTTGCAGGTATGATCCTCATTCTCGCAGCGATCCTCACCCCGAAGAGCGTCACCGTCAGCATGCCGCTGATCTCTATCCTCGAAGGTACGATCACCTCAACCACAGTACCATTGAGCGCACTGCTCCTGGTGCTCTGCGGTCTGTTCACATCAGTGATGTGGGCTTCCATCTTCAACCTGGCTACTGAGGGTCTTGGCAAATATACTGCTCAGGCTTCCGGTATCTTCATGATGATGGTTGTAGGCGGTGGTGTGCTCCCCGTTGTTCAGAATTTCTTTGCCGACATCTTCGGTTATATGCCTAGCTATTTCGTTTACCTGATTGCCATGGCGTATATGTTCTACTATGCACTCATCGGTTGCAAGAACGTGAACCCCGAAATCCCTGTCGACTAATTATTCACCTTATTAATAATATATAAATGGATATAGAATTTGTAAGAAGTCGCTTTATCAAGCATTTCGATGGAAAGACAGGCAATATATATGCCTCTCCTGGTCGTATCAACCTTATCGGTGAGCATACCGACTATAATGGCGGCTTTGTTTTCCCCGGTGCCGTAGATAAAGGCGTAATGGCCGAGATGCGTGCCAACGGTACGGAAGATACTGTGATGGCTTATGCTATCGACCTGAAAGATCGTGTAGACTTTAAACTCTCTGACCCTAATGGTCCCAGAGCTTCATGGGCTCGTTATATTTACGGTATATCTCTGGAAATGAAGAAGTTGGGCGTACCCGTTAAAGGTTTCAACATTGCTTTTGCCGGCGATGTACCTCTTGGTGCTGGTATGTCATCTTCAGCAGCTATGGAGAGCTGCTTCGCCTTTGGACTGAATGACATCTTCGGTGAGAACAAGGTATCTCAGTGGGATATGGTTCTGGCAGGCCAGGCTACAGAGCATAACTATTGCGGTGTGAATTGTGGCATCATGGACCAGTTTGCTTCCGTCTTTGGAAAGGCAGGCTGCCTGATGCGCCTTGACTGCCGCAGCCGTGAATTCGAGTATTTCCCGTTCAAGCCCGACGGCTATCGCCTGGTATTACTCGACTCTGTTGTAAAGCACCAGCTTGCCGGTTCTCCCTACAACGATCGCCGTAACTCTTGCGAGAATGTCGTAAGACATATTGCCGCCAAGCATCCGGAAGGAAAGTTTGAGACCTTGCGCGACTGCACTTGGGAACAGCTTGAGGAAGTGAAGGAAGAGGTTGGCGCTGAGGACTACAAGCGCGCCAAGTTCGTGCTCGGTGAGAAAGACCGTGTGCTGGCTGTCTGCGAAGCCCTCAACGAAGGCGATTACGAGAAGGTTGGCGAGATGATGTACAAGACGCATGAAGGACTGTCAAAAGACTATGAGGTATCTTGTGAGGAACTCGATTTCCTGAACGAAATAGCCAAGGAGAATGGCGTAACCGGTTCTCGCATCATGGGCGGTGGTTTCGGCGGCTGTACAATCAACCTTGTGCGCAACGATCTGTACAAGAAGTTCATTGAAGATGCCAAGAAACGCTTCAATGAGAAGTACGGTCACGAGCCTAAGGTCTACGATGTAGTCATCGGTGATGGTTCACGCAAGATTTGCTAACTCTAACTTGCTATAAACACGCTATTTAGTGTTTATAAAGGTTAAATAACTGCGGTAGGGTGTAAAAAATACACTTTACCGCATATTTTTATTACCAAAATGCTTGTCAATTCAAAAAATAATTGTAATTTTACACCCAAAATAACGTAATAACATAATAACAGCTTAAAACGAACAATTATGAAATTATTCAAAGTGACTCTGATGGGACTCAGCGCAACAGCGTTGTTGTTCTTATCTTGTGCTCAAAAGCAGCAGGCACCACAGTTAACGGTTTCGGGTCTTGATCCCGCCAAGTTCGACACGATCATTCAGGAAAAGCCCGTGAAGCTTTACACCTTGAAGAATGCCAATGGCATGGAGGTATGCATCACGAATTATGGTGGTCGAATCGTCTCACTCTGTGTGCCCGATAAGGATGGTAAGGCAACTGATGTTGTACTTGGATTCGACAACATCGCTCAGTATGCCGACACCATCAACACTCCTTCTGACTACGGTTCAAGTGTTGGCCGTTACGCAAACCGCATCAAGAACGGTCAGTTCATCCTCGGCGAGGACACCATTCAGTTGAAGAAGAACGATGGTCCTAACTGTCTGCATGGTGGTGGTAACACCGGCTGGATGCATCAGGTTTACGATGCAACCCAGATTGGCGACTCTATCCTTAGGCTGACGATTGTGGCTCCTGCTGGTGAGAATGGTTTCCCTGGCAAGGTGATGGCTACTACTACCTATAAGGTTACGGCAGACAACGTGCTCGACATGACCTGGGAGGCAGAGAGCGACAAGCCGACCATTATCAACCAGACCAATCACAACTATTATAACCTGAGCGGTGACTTCACGCAGCCGGCCTATGATCAGGTGCTCTATGTGAATGCCGACAACTTCACACCCAGCGACAAGCTTTACATCCCCACTGGCGAGATTAAGCCTGTAGAGGGTACGCCTATGGATTTCCGTACACCTCATGCCGTTGGTGACAGCATTCAGTCTGAGTTCGACCAAATTCAGAATGCCACAGGTTACGATCACAACTTCTGCTTGAATACTTATAAGGACGGTAAGGGCGACGACACGCAGGTATGCGCCAGCCTCTATTCACCGAAGACAGGCATCTTCATGGAGATGTTTACCAACGAGCCTGGCGTACAGGTATATAGCGGTAACTTCCAGGGCGTCGGTGCCGATAAGGATATTCCCCGCAAGCATGGCATCACCTACCCCAAGCACGTGAGTGTCTGCCTCGAGAGCCAGAAGTATCCCGATTCTCCCAACCATCCAGAATGGGTACAGCCCGTCCTGAACCCCGGTGAGAAGTATTTCAGCCACGCAGCATACAAATTCTCAATTAAATAATTACTAACAATTAATAGCTCAAAACAAAATGAATTGGAGTTCTAATGAATTCATCTGGCTCGACTGGGTAGTCCTTGTCGTTGGCCTGTTAGGAGTGGTGGCTGCCGTGTGGCATGCCATCTGGAAAGACAAGAAAGCCCAGCAGGGAGAAGACTCTTCTGCCTACCTCTTCGGTAAGGGCGAGCCTTGGTATGTGATTGGTATGGCTATCTTCGCCGCCAACATCGGTTCCGAGCACCTCGTAGGTCTCGCCGGTACCGGTGCCAAGGATGGTGTAGGTATGGCTCACTGGGAGATGCAGGGATGGATGATCCTGATCCTCGGTTGGCTGTTCGTACCCTTCTATCAGCTGCTCATCAACAAGATGGGTAAGATCATCACGATGCCCGACTTCCTGAAGTTCCGCTACACACAGCGCACAGGATCTTGGCTCTCTATCATCACCCTCGTGGCTTACGTGCTGACAAAGGTTTCCGTAACTGCCTTCACCGGTGGTATCTTCTTCAAGTACCTCCTGGGCATTCCTTTCTGGTATGGCGCCATCGGTCTGATTGCCATTACAGCTGTTTTCACCGTATTCGGCGGTATGAAGGGTGTGATGACACTGTCTTCTATTCAGACACCTATCCTGATCGTCGGTTCATTCCTCGTGCTGTTCCTCGGTCTCTCTGCTCTTGGCGATGGCAGCATCGTACAGGGATGGAGCAACATGATGGCAGCATGTAACGCCGCTCATGATGGCTACGGAACGACTCACATGTTCCACACTCAACCTGGCGACCCGATGTATCCGCAGTTCCCGGGCTATGTCGTATTCCTTGGTGCTTCTATCATCGGTTTCTGGTATTGGTGTACTGACCAGCACATCGTTCAACGTGTACTCGGTCAGGTGCCTGGTGAGGACAATAAGGTTGTGATGGCTCGCGCACGTCGTGGTACCATCGCTGCCGGTTTCTTCAAACTCCTCCCCTGCTTCATGTTCCTGATTCCAGGTATGATTGCCTACGCTCTCTCTCTGAAGACTGGTAGTGGTATCGAAATGGATATTACCAATCACGAGTCTACCGATGGTGCCTTTGCCATGATGGTGAAGAACATTCTGCCTGCCGGTATCAAGGGTATCGTGACGATCGGTTTCGTTTGCGCACTCGTTGCTTCTCTGGCTGCCTTCTTCAACTCTTGCGCTACGCTCTTCACCGAGGACTTCTACAAGCCGATGAAGAAGGGCATGAGCGAGGCTCACTACGTATTCGTTGGTCGTATGGCTACGGTCGTTGTCGTGCTCCTGGGTCTGGCTTGGATGCCTATCATGATGAACATGGGTAACCTCTACAGCTATCTGCAGGATATCCAGTCACTGATAGCTCCTGCCATGGTTGCAGTATTCACCTTGGGTATCTTCTCTAAGAAGATTACGCCTAAGGCAGGTGAATGGGGTCTTATCGGCGGTTTCATGATCGGTATGGTTCGCCTGGTAACCAACGTCATCACCGACTCTGGTAAGGCTGCCATGGATGGTGCTTTCTGGGATGCCACCTCATGGTTCTGGCAGACCAACTGGCTCATCTTCGAGTGCTGGCTCCTCGTATTCATTATCATCCTGATGGTTGTAGTCAGCTGCTTCACGCCTGCACCTTCGAAGGAACAGGTGGATGCCATCACCTTCACTCCTGAGTTCAAGAAGAGCATTCGCGAAAGCTGGGGTGTATGGGATATCATCGGCACCCTGGTCGTTGTCGGCCTCGTCAGCTGCTTCTATGCATACTTCTGGTAAAAAGATAAGATATGACAAACTTCTATGGTGAACATTCCAAGGTCTGGCTGTCAGTAGACTGCATTATCTTCGGATTCGACGAAGGTAAGTTGAAGATACTGATTGGCAGACGTAAGATGGATCCCGGACGCGGTGAATGGAGCCTCTACGGAGGCTTCGTCGCCAGCGACGAGAGCGTCGATGATGCCGCAGCGCGTACACTCTTTGAACTCACCGGACTGAGGAACCTGTTTATGCGCCAGGTGGGTGCCTTCGGAAAGGTCGACCGCGACCCTGGTGAGCGCGTTGTGTCTATCGCATATTATGCCCTCATCAACGTGAAGGACTACGATGATGCACTTCGTGTCCAGCACGGGCTTGAGTGGATGGACATCAATGCCGTCCCCCAACTCTACTCCGACCATAACGAAATGGTAAAGAAGGCCCGCAAGATGATGAGTCAGAAACTTGCAACCGAGCCTGTAGGCTTCCGCTTGCTCCCCAGCCTCTTCACGCTCACACAGCTCCAGAAACTCTATGAAGCGGTGAACGGTGAGGAACTCGACAAGCGCAATTTCCGTAAGCGCATCAAGGAAATGGACTTCATAGAGAAAACCGAACTGATCGACAAGACCAGTTCGAAGCGTGGCGCTTTCCTTTATCGATTCAACAATCGGGTCTATGCACACGACCCTAACTTTAAACTGTAAGACAATATGTTAGAAGAACTAAAAGAAAAAGTATTCAAGGCAAACCTTGATCTGGTAAAACAGAACCTCGTTATCTTTACATGGGGTAATGTATCAGGTATTGACCGTGAAAACGGACTGGTAGTCATCAAGCCCTCAGGCGTCGACTACGACGTGATGAAAGCATCTGATATGGTAGTGGTGGATCTCAAGACAGGTGAAGTGGTCGACGGCGACCTCAACCCCTCCAGCGACACACCGACCCACCTGGTGCTCTATCGTAACTTCCCCAACATTCAGGGTGTCGTTCACACCCACTCTACCTATGCCACAGCATTCGCACAGGCTGGTCGTGATATCCCCAACATCGGCACAACCCATGCAGACTATTTCTACAAGGATATCCCTTGCACACGCGATATGACTGAGGCCGAAGTGAAGGGAAACTACGAACTCGAGACCGGTAACGTGATCGTCGACGAGATCCTGAACATCCGCAAGATCAACCCCGATCATACGCCTGCCGTACTGGTAAAGAACCATGGTCCGTTCTCTTGGGGAACTTCTCCCGACAATGCCGTGTATAACGCCAAGGTGATGGAGCAGTGCGCAAAGATGGCCTTTGTAGCCTTATCTGTTAATCCGAACCTCACGATGAACCCGCTGCTCATTGAGAAGCACTACATGCGCAAGCACGGACCTAACGCCTACTATGGCCAGAAAGGACAGAAACATTAATAATAACTAATTTAACAAAACAACAATTATGATTAAAGCATTTGAGAATTACGAGATTTGGTGGGTAACTGGCGCACAGCTTCTTTATGGAGGCGACGCTGTAGTTGCAGTTGACGGACACTCTAAGGAGATGGTTGCTGGTCTGAACGACAGCGGCAACATCCCTGTAAAGATTGTATATAAGGGTACAGCCAACAGCTCTAAGGAAGTTGAGCAGGTGATGCTGGCAGCCAACAACGATGAGAAGTGCGTAGGTATCATCACTTGGATGCACACCTTCTCACCCGCTAAGATGTGGATCAAGGGTCTGCAGCAGTTGCAGAAGCCGATGCTCCACTTCCACACCCAGTACAACGCTGAGATTCCCTGGGAGACGATGGACATGGACTTCATGAACCTGAACCAGAGTGCACACGGCGATATCGAGTTTGGACACATCTGCACCCGTATGCGTGTTCCCCGCAAGGTGGTTTGCGGCTACTGGAAAGACGAGGCTGCCCAGAAGCAGATTGCCGTTTGGGCTCGCGTAGCTGCCGGTGTTGCTGATGCTCACAATGTACGCTGCCTGATGTTCGGTATGAACATGAACAACGTTGCTGTTACCGATGGCGACCGCGTAGAGTTCGAGCAGCGTCTGGGCTACCACGTTGACTACTACCCCGTCAGCTCTCTGATGGAATACTTCAAGAAGGTCACCGACAAGGAGGCCGACGAACTGGTTGAGGAGTACAAGAAGCTCTACACCATCAAAATCGATGAGAGTGGCGAGGAGGTTTACTGGCAGAAGGTGAAGAACGCTGCCAAGGCTGAGATTGCGCTCCGTCGCGTCCTGAAGGACGAGGGTGCTACTGCCTTCACCACCAACTTCGACGACCTGGGTGATGCCGATATCGATGCACCTGACTTCTGTGGTTTCGACCAGATTCCTGGTCTGGCTTCACAGCGCCTGATGGAAGAGGGTTATGGCTTCGGTGCCGAGGGCGACTGGAAGACAGCTTGTCTATATCGCACTCTGTGGGTGATCCAGCAGGGCATGCCTACCGGCTGCTCATTCCTCGAGGACTACACCCTGAACTTCGCCGGCGACCGCAGTTCTTGCCTCCAGAGCCACATGCTCGAGGTTTGTCCGCTCATCGCTACCGACAAGCCAAAACTCGAGGTTCACTTCCTCGGCATCGGTATCCGCAAGCAGCAGACAGCTCGTCTGGTGTTCACCTCAAAGGTTGGCCGTGGTATCAAGGCTACAGTCGTTGACCTTGGCAACCGCTTCCGTCTGATTTCTCAGGAGGTTGAGTGCATCGAGCCGAAGCCCATGCCTAACCTGCCCGTGGCTTCTGCCCTCTGGATTCCCCAGCCCACCTTCGAGATCGGTGCTGCTGCCTGGATCCTCGCCGGTGGTACTCACCACAGCGCCTTCTCTTACGACATCAACGAAGAGTATTGGGAGGACTTCGCTGAGATGCTCGGCATTGAGTATGTTCGCATCAACAAGCAGACGAACATCGCAGACTTCAAGCAGACTCTCCGAAACAATGAGGTTTATTATATGTTGAACAAAGCCCTGAAATAAGTATGACAGCAAAACAGACTATAGAAGCAGGTAAGGCCATCCTCGGTATCGAGTTTGGCTCTACCCGCATCAAGGCCGTCCTCATCGACGAGGAGAATAAGCCCATCGCACAGGGCTCACACGAGTGGGAGAATCAGTTGGTAGATGGTCTCTGGACCTACTCTACCGAGGCTATCTGGTACGGCCTGCAGGATTGCTATGCCGAGCTCCGCAAGGATGTTCAGGCTCAGTACGACTGCGAAATCGAGGCACTCGCTGCCATCGGCTTCTCTGCCATGATGCACGGCTACATGGCTTTCAACAAGGATGAGGAGATCCTCGTGCCCTTCCGCACATGGCGTAACACCAACACAGGTAAGGCTGCTGCCGAGCTCTCAAAGCTCTTCAACTACAACATCCCCCTGCGCTGGAGCATCAGTCACCTCTATGAGGCTATCCTTGACAACGAGGAGCACGTCAGCGACATCAAGTATCTCACGACACTTGCAGGCTACGTTCACTGGCAGGTAACTGGTCAGTTCGTACTCGGTGTGGGCGACGCTTCTGGCATGATTCCCGTTGACCCTGCCACGAAGACCTACGATGCAACAATGGTCAAAAAGTTTGACGAGCTCATCGCACCGAAAGGTTTCTCTTGGAAGTTGCTCGACATCCTGCCCAAGTCGCTCAATGCTGGTGAGAATGCTGGTTTCCTCACACCAGAGGGTGCTAAGAAGCTCGACGTCAGCGGCCATCTGAAGGCTGGCATCCCCGTTTGTCCTCCTGAAGGCGACGCAGGTACTGGTATGGTGGCAACCAACGCTGTCAAGCAGCGCACAGGTAACGTCAGCGCCGGCACATCTTCATTCTCGATGATTGTGCTCGAGAAGCCGCTGTCAAAGCCTTACGAGATGATCGACATGGTGACCACACCTGATGGTTCGCTCGTGGCAATGGTTCACTGCAACAACTGCACAAGTGACATCAATGCCTGGGTGGGACTCTTTAAGGAATATCAGCAACTGCTTGGTGTAAAGGTAGATATGAACGATCTCTACGGTAAGCTTTTCAATGAAGCCCTCAAGGGTGACACCGACTGTGGTGGACTGATGGCTTACAACTATGTCAGCGGTGAGCCTGTCACTGGTCTGGCCGAGGGTCGTCCGATGTTCATACGTTCTGCCAATGACAAGTTCAACCTCGCCAACTTCATGCGTGCCCACCTCTATGGTGCTATCGGTGTGCTGAAGATTGGTAACGACATTCTGTTCAAGGAGGAGAAGATCAGCGTTGACCGCATCACCGGTCACGGTGGTTACTTCAAGACACCTGGTGTCGGTCAGCGCATGCTCGCCGCTGCCCTCAACAGCCCCATCTCTGTCATGGAAACTGCCGGTGAAGGTGGTGCATGGGGTATCGCCCTACTGGCTGGTTACGCCGTGAATAATCCCGACAAACTTTCGTTGGCTGATTATCTCGAGAAGGTTGTCTTTGCAGGCAACACTGGCGTCAGCATCGCCCCCACTCCCGAGGACGTTGCCGGCTTCGAGAAGTACATTGAGAACTACAAGCGCTGTCTCCCCGTCGAGCAGGCTGCTGTAGATCACAAGTAAATGAACCGCACCAATATATAAGGTGACTCTGATAGGAGGAGCAGTAAACGTCATACTGCTCCTCTTTAAATTCGTTACCGTCATCTCACGGAGCGAAAAGTGCTCCATGAGATACATCTCTTGATTCATTTCCATATTAATTTTTAATTTGTCCACTTGTCCACTGTCCACTAATAGATATTATTGACCAGCTTCCGGTACTTCGGATTATCGCCACTGTCAGGAACCTGTTCAATGTGATTGCTCTTGGTAAGCCTCTGAATCTTCTTGTACACAGAGTTGTCCTTATCAAAACCGAAACACTTCTTCACATCATCCTTGGTGAACACATCCGGAAGCATATTGAAACCATTCACCGATTTCTGATTATGACGCTTGCCGTTGATCATCACGTCACCGTTCATGTCGTCGAAATACTTCTCTGCCATCACACCGAAAAAGTGCTGTTGCGTGGCGTACTGGATGCGGGCAATGAGCTCACAGAGCTTCCAGTCGATCTCGTCAACCTCGTAGGTTCCCGTCCAGTAGTCATCCTGCTGATGCAGACTCTCCCAGTGGCGCATGTCGATGAAAGGCGCTGAGTAGTTCAGGGCATGATACGGCACGCGCTTCAGCATCAGCTCATTGGCCTCACTCTCGTCATCAGCGCAGTCGGCCATCCGACTGCCAGTCCAGTCATACAGATGCTTCACCAAGGGCCACAGAGGCAGTTCGCCGAATCGGCTGTTCAGCTTATACGCCCACTCCTTCATGCGTTCCAGCCTTTGCCAGTCGATGGAGGTCTGCTCTTCAAAAGCCATCATCTCGAAGTTCGTCTTCGGCATGGGGATCACCGCCAGACGAGTCGACAAGCCCGATCCGAAGTTCTGGGGCGTCACCTTCTTCTTCAGGGCGATGGGCGTTCCCGTATAGATGAAGTTCCACGTCACGTTAAACTCATCTACGGGCGAGTCCGAGTTCTGGTACATCTGGCCGTCCTCCTCATTGTGGAAGGCTTTCAGTTCCATGCTCTGTTTGTTGATCCAAGAGCCGCCCTGTTGCAGGGTGATAGAGTTGTCGAGCTCAGTATCAAACGTCAGCATGTGCAGCTGGATCTCCTTGCCCTCGATGGTCTCCCTCGCATTCAGCATATCCTGAATCAGCTGACCGTTAGAAGTACGGGCCGGGTGGATACGGATCGTCACCTGCGGTTTGTCCTTACCCTCCTTGTTGGCAGCCTTCTTCTTCATGTCCTGCTTGTAACGGTTCAGGGCAGCCTTACCGGCCTTGTCAGTGGCAGCGATAGGTGCCGAGAGCAGCTTGTAGATATCATCAGCCATCGACTTGTTCGATGCCGGATGACCAATGATAAACAGCGAGCAGTTCAACCGTCGCTCCTGCTGCGGACGGTGGTAGAACCTGTACCAGCAACGCGTCATCAGCGTCATCCCTGTCCCTCCTGCCACGAACATGGCGGCAGGATACTGACTGCGCTTCAAACCATAGCATACATCTTTCAGCAGAGGGAAATGCGGGAACAACTCTTCAATCTCAGCACCCCACTTGTCGAGTTGCTTGTTGATGTCACCACTATAACGGCCTTCCGCCTCATTCACCGTATTGTCGCCCTTGACGATCTCCTGATACGTCTTTCCACGAACGGCGTTGATGGCCTCCAGCATAGACTTCGAGGGCTTGGGCAACCACGACTTACCCTTCTTGGCTGCTTCGCTTTCATTTTCCGCCACGTAGTCTGCGGCATTGGAAAGCGTACGGTCCACATCCTCATCCCGTTCCCTGATGATCTCCTGAACCCAGGGTTGACTGACGAGCACCTTGCGGGCCTTTCGCTTGTCTCGGTCGTACATGATATAAAGGTCACGCGCGAGGATGACGCTGCCGTCGTGGCGTGAGGGCTTGTCGTCACCTCCTCTGAACCACTGGGCACTCCAATAATCACAGATGGGCTGTATGTCCCCACCACACCAGGTAGTCTCAATCGTCTTACCATCGTCAACGGTCTTCTGATGATCCACAGGGGTGTCTGTCACTTTTGTACCGGCACTCTGGACATTTTTTGTCTTTGAATCAGCGTCATGATTCTCAGGCTTGGTCCTCCGTGCCCTGTATCGGGGCGTATACTTCTTGTCGAACGCCTCATCATAATAATCGAACAGCCTGTCTTCATCAATAAACAGGATCTCTTCCTCCTTTGGGCAGAAGGAATTGCGGGTGGCATCCTTGCAACTGCCGTCAGGCTTGCAGTCCAGTGCGAGTGCGAACTCGATCTGATTGTCTGCCAGGTTGCCCTGCGTGATGTCTGCCGTAAAGATGATGCGGATGCCATGTCCGCTGCTGGTGATATGCACCAACACCACACGGGCCATCAGTTCCTTGTTCTCCTTCAACCGATACCAGATCTCCATGGGGTTGTCCACGTGATCGATATCCAGCATTACGAGTCCGTTCAGATGACAGCCCACCAACTGTCTCGGACGTCTGCGCCCTTTGGCGTCAAACTCATAACAGCTGAAGATGAAGGGTGTCAACTGATGCTTCAGATACTCGGCAAAAGCCAAAAGCTTCTCACCGTCGCTTTTCTTGGCAAACTCCTCCCGAGCCTCGTCCGAAGAGAGTTCCTTCGGGTGATCAACAAGAAATCGCTGATAGTCATTGTTCGAGAGCCAGACGGTCAGGGCAGCACTGCCCTCCTCGCCTTTCGACCTGTCCACGGCATCCATGATAGCCCTGCGGGAGTCTATCTTCCATTTGGTTGAAGGATCTTTGACGGCCTTCCAGAATGTCCCTCTGCTGCACTTCGCAGCAGAGAGACTGTTAGTATTCTTCTGATAGCAAAACATATATATGGATATTAAGGTTACACACGATTGATTAACTCATAGTCTACAAGGGCCTCCTTGGCGACCTTGGTGTCGCGCTCGAGAACGCTGATCACGCTGGCCATGCCGATTTTCTTGGGGATGCTCTCATAATACTTTAGATTCTTGGTTGACTCCTTCACCCAACCATGCTCGAGATAGCGGATCAGCTTGTCCTTCTTGCGCTTCCGCGAC
>OCTX012236237.1_pt1 | contig 26710 bp, 21 predicted proteins | sample 1539691 | NCBI WGS metagenome assembly OCTX01 (sample SAMN02144231, study PRJEB22623) | gut metagenome | biome: sheep rumen | host: Ovis aries | place: New Zealand
TTTTATACCTGCTCTATTGCAGAAGTGAACATCACCTCGCACACCTGTTTTTACCCTTAAAAAGTGACCTTCACTTTTGCAATCTAGGCATAGTCCATAGCCAGTATATCACAGATCGCTGTCCAATAAAACGGACTTTTCGACTGAAAGAAAAATATTTCGGGGCGGTTTTTCGGACACCCGATGGTTTATGATTATGTCAACCGAAAGGGAAAGACAAAGAAAACGGAGGATATGACCATGAACGAAAACGAAAGCCGCTGCTCCACCACCGATTCCGTGCAGACCCTCACCGAAGCGCTCTACCTGCTGGCTATGGCCGCGGCGCTGGTGCTGAGCATCATCCATTTTTAAGAAAATCCCGGGAACATTCCCGGGATTATCCGTTGATTCGGCGCGGAAGCTGGGGTATACTGGAGAAAAAAGGACCCGAAAGGAAGACGCTGCCAATGAAAACTCTTCGCTCTCTGCTGGCTGTTCTGCTCTGCGCCGCGCTGCTCCTCGGCGCGGCGGTCTCCGCGCGGGCCGCGGGACCATCGCCCTACCTGCTCGACGTGCGCGTCGGCGAGGTCACGGCGTCGCTGCACGCTTACAGCGAGTCCTACGAGGGCAATCTCTATCTCTCACTGAGTGATCTGTCCGATGCGCTGCGGGGCACCTCCCGGCAGTTTCGCCTGGAGTATCAGAACAGCGGCGCGGACGGCGAAGTATGGCGCGTGACGACCGGGCAGGCGCCCGGGAAGAGTGCCGCGGCCAAAGCAAACGCTCCGGCGCCCGGCGTTTCCTATCTCTCGCTGCAGCGCAACCGCCTCTTCGTCGACGGCGGCGAGCGCCGCTACTATACCTACCGCGCGGACGACAAGGATCTCTATCTCTCCCTGGCAGACGTGCAGCTGATGCTCGACCTGACGGCCTGGTTTGACAGTGCGGGCGTGCTGCGGCTTGAGCCGGACAGGTCCTTCGCGCCCGATCTCTATGAGCTCAAGCGCGAGGACTACTTCGGCGCCTTCAACGCGGTGCTGGTGGGCGACGCGGACACCGGCGAGCTGCTCTTCTCCGTCAATCGCGCCTGGCGCTATCCGATCGCGAGCCTGTCCAAGCTGATGACCTACCTGCTGCTGGCCGAGTCGGTCGAGGCAGGAGAGCTCAGCTGGCAGGACAGCGTGACGATTTCGCAGAAGGCGGCCGCCCTCTCCTGGTCGGCCGACGGCATCGTCAGCCTGACGCCGGGGGCGGAGGTCCCCATGGAGGAGCTGACGCAGGCGATGATGCTCGCCTCGAGCAACGAGAGCGCGCTGGCGCTGGCGGAATATGCCGCCGGCTCGGAGGCGGATTTTGTAGCGCGGATGAACGAGCGCGCGGCCGAACTCGGCCTGCTCTCCGCCCGCTTTTACACGCCCCACGGCCTGCCGAGCTACAGCGGCGGCGGTCTGCCCGGCAAGCGGCAGAACGGCATGAGCGCGATGGACCTCTTCCGGCTGAGCGCCTATCTGCTGGATAGGTTCCCGGAACTGACGGAATTGACCGAAAAACAGTTCGTTCATCTGGAAAAGCTGAAGTTTACCACCGCCAACTCCAATCCTCTCGTCTTCAACCTGCCCGGCGTCAACGGTCTGAAAACCGGCTCGACCAACCGCGCGGGCTACTGTCTTGTGGCCTCGCTGCCTGTGACCGTCGGGGAGGAGACGCACACGCTGGTGGCGGTAGTCCTCGGCGCGGAGACGGCGGATCTGCGCGGCCAGGGCGCGGAAATACTGCTGCGCTATGCGCGGGATTATTACACGACCAACGGCTTTGGCCCACAGGGCTGATGCCCGTATTTTTAACAGAAACAGCGCGGAAATGTCAAGCTTACTTGCTTGTATCTCCGCGCTGCTTTGTTATAATGATAATCGAAAGGTGGGAAAAGTATGATCGGTGAGAATATTGCGAATCTTCGCCGCGAGGCAGGGCTGTCCCAGGAGGCTCTGGCGGAGAAGCTCGGCGTTTCGCGGCAGACCCTGGCCAAGTGGGAGTCGGGCGAGAGCGTGCCGGATGTGCTGCGCTGCGATGCAATCGCGGATTTCTTCGAAACGACGCTCGAGGATCTGCTGCACGCCGACCTGAGCGGGAGTCCGCGGGTGCCGAAGGGGAAGTTCATCTACGGCACGGTGACGGTCGGTGATAAGGGACAGATCGTGATCCCGGTCAAGGCGAGACGTACTTTCGGAATCAATCCGGGCGATGATCTGATGGTGCTGGGCGATGTCAACCAGGGGCTCGCGCTCATTAAGGCGGATTTCTTCCTGGAAATGAGCAGGAAGATACAGGAGAGGAATCAATGAAAACCATTCTGGAAGTAAAGAATCTGGAAAAGATCTATCCGGCGTTCCGGCTGGACAAGGTCAGTTTTTCCCTAGAGGAAGGCAAAATCACCGGTTTTATCGGCCGCAACGGCGCGGGCAAGACCACGACGCTGCATTCACTGCTGGGCTTTCTCGCGCCGGACGGCGGCGAGATCCGCTTCTGGGGCGAGCCGCTGCGTGGCCGCGAGCAGGCCGTCAAGCAGCGCGTCGGCTTCGTCTCGGCGGGCATGAGTTTCTACCCCCGCAAGAAGCTGAAGACGATCACCGCCGTGACCCGGGGCTTTTTCGAACGCTGGGACGAGGGGCTCTACCGCCGTTATTTGGGGCTCTTTGCGCTCGACGAGGAGAAAACGCCCGATGCGCTTTCCAACGGCATGAAGATCAAGTATCTGCTGGCGCTGGCGCTCTCGCACGGGGCGGAGCTGCTGATCCTCGACGAACCAACCAGCGGCCTCGATCCGGTGTCGCGCGAGGAGCTGACGGAGATCTTCCTCGACCTGCGCGACGCGGGGAAGACGATCCTCTTCTCCACGCACATCACCTCGGATCTGGACAAGACCGCGGACAACATCCTCTATATCGCCGGCGGCGCGATCCGGGCCGAGGCAAAGCTGGAGGACTTCGTGGAGTCTTACCGCCTGACGGAATACGGTGGGGAGGCGCTGGACCCGGCGCTGGAGGCGCTGCTGATCGGCCTGCGCCGCAGCAAAAACGGAAAAACGGCGCTGCTGCGCGCGGAGGACGCCGGAAAGCTCCCCTTTGTCAGCCGCCGGACCAATCTTGAGGAGATCATGGTACACATGGAAAAGGAGGCGGCGGAGGGATGAGAAAACTGCTGAAAAAAGAGCTGTCGCTCTGTCTGCATCCGGCGGCGATCCTGATGCCGTTCCTCAGCGCCCTGACGCTGGTGCCGAACTATCCATACAGCGTGACATATTTCTATATGACGCTGGGCCTCTTTTTCATCTGCCTCAGCGGGCGGGAAAACCACGACGTGATCTATATGATGACGCTGCCGGTGGCGAAAAGGGACGTGGTCACGGCACGCTTCCTGCTGACGGTTTTGCTTGAGCTTGTCCAGCTGCTGCTGATGCTGGGCTTCATCCTGCTGCGCCGGACGATCCTCTCGGCGCCGAACGCCGCGGGCATGGACGCCAATCTCGCCCTGTTGGGCGAAGGCTTCCTGTTCTTCGGCCTCTATCACCTGATCTTCTTCCCGGGCTATTACCGCGACGTGCGCAAGGTCGGCGCAAACTTCGTCTGCGGCTCGGTGTTCAGCGCGCTCTTTGTGGTGCTGGAGATCGTCGCGTGCTATACGCTGCCCTTCGTCCGGGACATGCTCGACACGCCTGACCCGCAGCATTTGCCGGCCAAGCTCGGCTTTACGGCGGCCTCGGCGGCCGTCTATGTGCTCGCAACGCTCCTTGCGCTGCGCCTGTCGCAAAGCCGCTTTGAAAAGCAGGACCTTCACTGAAATAACGTAATCGAGCAAGCCCGGGGCGAATTCTCGCCCCGGGCTTGAATCTTGCCGCGGCGCGTGCTATAATCCCAAATATAGTAGATAGGTATACCCATCGGATCTACATATGTTTATGTCAGCGCTGCAGGGAGAGGGCCGCTTATGGACAAGGCAAAAACGAAAATCAAGTTTTTCACGGAGCGGGAAGGCTGGGCGACGCAGGTCTCGGTGACCATGATGGCCCTTTCCGTCGTCTTTCGCCTGATCGGCTGCTGGGGGCTCTGGACGGACACCGGCTTTGCCTATACGCAGATCGCCCTGCCCGTGCTCAGCGGCCTGCTGTTTATCCTCGCCGTGCTGCTGCTGGGGCGGGTCGCGCTGTGGGCGACGGCGCTGCCGGTGCTGCTCGGCGTGGTTTTCTTCATTATCAAGGCGATGGGCTTTGAAAGCTGGCTGCATATGGTGCTGTGCATCCTGCTGTATCTGCTGGTGGCGGTGCTGTATACGGGCACGGTTTTCGGCCTGATCCCGACCAAGCTTCCGCTGCTGCCGCTTTTTGCGCTGCCCTTCGTTTACCACGTGGCGGTGGAGGATCTTCCTGCGCTCGCGAACACCGCAAACCCCGTCAGCTTTGCCGCCGGGATGCAGGAAATGAGCGTGCTGAGCATCATGCTCTCGCTCTTTTTCATCAGCCTGGCCATGAAGAAAAAGCGCGTCGGTCCGCAGGAGGAGCCGGCAGCGCCCGAGACTCTTGCGCCGGAAACCGCGCCTGCCGCTGTTCCGGAGGCCGTGTCCGCTGTTCCGGAGGCCGTGCCCGCTGCGCCGGAGACGCCCGCAGCGGCGAAACCGGACAATAACGGGGCGGAGCCGGAAAACGAAGAAACAAGCGATGCGCCCGCGGAGGGCGAAGAGACGACGCCATGAAAAAGGATACGGGCATGACCGGCCGGCATATGGCCCCGCCGCCACCGCCGCCACCGCCGCCGGTCGTTGAAAAAACAGAAAAAACGCCCAAAGAGCTGCGCTCCGACCGGAGGAGGCGCTCGGTGCTGGGCGGCCTGGGGCTTGTCGTCGCAATTTTGCTGATTCTGGGCTTCGCGCTGCGCGGCGTAGCCGAGGAGCGGCGCTACGCCGCCCATCTCACCGCAGCCCGGGACTGCTATGCAGCTGCGGACTACGAAAACACCCTGGCGCATCTGCGTCAGGCGGCCGAGCACGAGGAGACCGAGGACATGCGCCTCATGATGGCCGACTGCTACGAGGCAATGGGCAATTACGACAAGGCGCTTGAGCTGCTGCGCAGCATGGACCTGTCCGACCGGAGCGTTCAGTCGCGCATCGACCGGCTGGAGGACGCCCGGGAGCAGCTGCGTCAGGCGCAGAAGATCCGTATCGCGGGGATGGAGTTTGACCGGGCGGCAAGCTCGCTCATCATCCGGCGCACGGCTCTGGACGAGCAGGAGCTGCAGAGCGTGGCGGAGCTCTACGCCCTCAACAGCCTCAGCCTCACGGAGGACGGCCTGCAGGACGTTTCCGCGCTCTCAGCCCTCGGCGGGCTGACGATGCTCGACCTCAGCGGCAATGAGATCGCCGATCTCAGCCCGCTCGCCTCGCTCAGCGGCCTGCGGACGCTGTATCTGGACTCAAACCCTATCACCGATTTCAGCCCCCTGTACGGCCTGTCGGAGCTAGCGATGCTGAGCATCCGAGAAATTGACATTACCGAGGCGCAGCTGGCCGAGCTGTCGGAGGCGCTGCCAAACTGCGCGATCAAGAGCGAGACCGCGGTGGCCGAGGTGCGGGAGCTGACGCTTGGCGGCGTGACCTTCGGCGAGGATGTGACGGAGCTGGATCTGAGCGGTCTGCAGCTGAGCAATGTCTCCGCGCTCTCCGGCTGCCGGCAGCTGATCCGGCTGGATCTCAGCAACAACACGCTGACGGATCTGACGGCCCTGATGGACCTGCCCTATCTGGAAGAGCTGTATCTGGCCGACAATCAGATTACCGACCTGCGGCCGCTGATGGCGATGAAATCGCTGCGGATCATCGACGCCGCCCGGAACACCATCGGCTCGACCGCGCCGCTGGCCTATCTGACCGAGCTCAAGGAGCTCGATCTCTCCGGCAATGCGCTCTCCGATCTGGGCGGGCTGAGCACGCTGGAAAAGCTGGAAAAGCTGAATCTCGAAAATACGCAGCTGAAAAACGAGCATCTGGAGGCGCTGAGCGGCCTCACCGCGCTCAAGGAGCTGAATATCAAAGAAAACCCGGAGCTCACTGGCGAGGAGGTGCAGGAGCTGGGGCGCGTCCTCGGCGGCTGCACGCTGCAGACCTCGCGCCTTGTCTACACCGCAGAACTCCACGGCGAGCGCTATCGCCAGGACGTGACTGCGCTGGATCTGAGCGGCTTCGGCGAGCCCTTCGATCTGTCGAATCTGTCGCTGTTTACCGCACTGGAAACGCTGAATATGAGCGGCAACGGGCTGCGGTCGATTTACGATCTGGAGTCGCTGACTAATCTGCGGGAGCTGAATCTTTCGGACAATCTGATTTCCGATCCGACGCCGCTGGCCTATCTGAACCGGCTGGAAAAGCTGAACCTGGCCAACAATCAGCTTGCCACAGTGACCGCGCTGCTCAATCTCACCCAGCTCAAGGAGCTGGACGTCCGCGGCAACGATCTGACGCCCGAGCAGATTGAGCGGCTGGAATCCACGCTGCGCGACTGTGAAATTCTGCATGACTGAACAAATCCCCGTCCCGGCTTCGGAACGGGGATATTATGCTGCCTTCCGGGCCCGACGCAGCCAGGCGCGGCTCATCGCGGCGGCCTCGCCGGACAGCAGCAGAAGCGCGCTGAGATTCGGCAGCGCCATCAGAGCGTTGCACACATCGGCGGCCGCCCAGAGCGTTTCGCCTGCGCCGTGCGCGCCGATCAGGCAAACGAGCGGAAAAAACAGCCGGAAGCCGAGGCCTGATGAGCGGCCGCGACGCAGATAGCGCCAGCAGAGCTCGCCGTAATAGCCCCAGCCAATGATGCTCGAGAGCGCGAAAAACAGCAGGCAGAGCGAGACAAGCTGCCCGCCGGCGCCGCCGGGCAGCAGCAGGCGGAAGGCCTCGGCCGCGGCGCCGCCCGGAGAGCCGAAGCGCTCCGCGCCGCCGGGCTCCTGCCAGAGGCCGGACAGCAGCACCACCAGCGCCGTCAGCGTGCAGATCACAAAGGTGTCCGCAAACACCTCGATCACGCCCCAGCCCGCCTGTTCGCAGGGCTCCCGGCAGTCGGCCGCGGCATGCGCCATCGGCGCCGAGCCGAGCCCGGCCTCGTTGGAAAAGACGCCGCGGGCAATGCCGTGCCGCAGCGCTTCGCGCATTCCGCAGCCAAAGAGCCCGCCGCCCAGAGCGTCCAGCCCAAAGGCGCGGCGGACAATCAGCCGGAAAAGACCCGGCAGCTCCCCGGCATGGAGGAACAGAATCGGCAGCGCCGCGAGCAGATAGAGCCCGGCCATCAGCGGCACAAGCAGTGCAGTGAAGCGCCCGACACGCTTGGCGCCCCCCAGCAGCACAAGCGCGGTAAAGAGCGCGAGCAGCGAGGCGGTGATGAGCGGCGGCGCGGCGAAGAGCGACTGCGCGGCCGAGACGATTTCGCAGCTCTGCGCGAGGTTGCCGACGCCGAAGCTCGCGAGCGTGCCCGCAAGGGCAAAGCAGAGGGCGAGCGGGCGGAACCTCGGCCCGAGCCCCCGCTCAATGTAGTACATCGGCCCCCCGAAAGGCCGCCCCTTTTCGTCAACGGCGCGAAAGCGCACGGCGAGGGCGATTTCCGCGAATTTGGTGCACATCCCGAACAGCGCCGCCACCCACATCCAAAACACGGCGCCGGGGCCGCCGAGAAAAATCGCGCCGGTAACGCCGGCGATGTTTCCGGTGCCGACCGTGCCGGCCAGCGCAGTGGTCATCGACTGAAACGGGGAGAGCGCGCCGGGGCGGAGGGGCTCCTGGGGCTTGCGCTTTCCCAGGGTGCTCCGAAAAATGGGGGCGAGCCCGTTCAGCTGCGGAAAGCCGCAGCGGATCGAGAGGAAAATGCCGGTGCCGAGCAGCAGCAACAGCATCCCCGGCCCCCAGACCAGAGCCCGCAGCGCCGCCGTGAGCGCGCCGATCCCGGCGCCGAGCGCTGTCAATCGGCATCCTCCTTTCTTCTGACGCGAAATTCATAAGATTTTTTTAAAAACGGCGAAATGGCCTTGTTTTGTGATAAAAAGCAGATTATAATACCAAAAGTATTTCAATGCGGGGAGAAATCGAATGTTCGCATGGCTGACGGGGAGCACGGCCGGACGGCTGCTGCTCACCTTCTTGTTATCCATGGTGCCGGTGGCGGAGCTGCGCGCCGGCATCCCATACGGGGTTTCGCTCGGGCTGAATTACCGGCTCGCGGCGCTGGCTGCCGTTGCCGGTAATCTGTTCCCGGTGCCGGTCATCATCATCTATGTGCGCCGGGTCTTCGCCTGGCTGCGGCGCAAAAGCCGCCGGCTGGACGCCTGGATCAGCGGCATGGAGAGAAAGGCCGAGCACAAGGGCGAGAAAGTGAAAAAATACGGCGCCGTCGGCCTGTGCCTCCTGGTGGCGATCCCGCTGCCGGGCACCGGAGCCTGGACGGGCGCGCTGGTGGCGGCGGTGCTGGGGCTGCGGATGAAGGACGCCCTGCCTGCCATCATCGTCGGCGTGCTGATCGCCGCTGCCATCGTCCTCGGCCTGACCTATGGCGTAAGCTATATTTTTTAATATGAAAATCGATCAGGAAAAATGCCCGCCGGAACCGTTTGGCTCCGGCGGGCGTTTTAGAGATTATCAAAGAACCGAAAAGAACTGCGCAAAAGAGCCGCGGGGGAGCGCGAGGGGGTAAGACCCGCCTCGCGTTTCAATAACCCGCCGTCCGAAAAGACTTGAAAATCAAGACTTTTCGGGTAATGGCATTTTGCAAACAGCAAAATGCCCGGCGGCAGAGCGCAGTCAAGAAAGTCCGGTCCGGACTTTCTTGACAAGCTGAAAAATGCCCGCCGGAACCGTTTGGTTCCGGCGGGCGTTTTCATTGTCGGGAATTATTCCGGCAGCACTTCCGTCCAGTAGTGCTGCTGATAGATGTCGGTGAAGCGGTAGAGGACGCGGAGACTGTCGCCAACGAGCGTGTCGCTGACGCTCAGCGCACCGTCTACAACGAGCGGCTCGCCCAGGAAATAGCTGTCCTGATACTCGCCCGCATAGGAGTAATAATCGCAGAGGAAGTCGAGCCGGTCGCCGTCCTTCAGCTCGATCAGGCCGCGTGCGACGGTGTCGGTTTCATCCTCAACATAGACGGGCTGCGCGCCGGCCACATAGGCCTCGCCGCCCTCGGGGAAGATCAGCATCAGGCGCACCTGCTCACCGTTAAGGAGCGCGGGCACATAGCCCATCAGGAAGCTGCCCTCTTCGCTCTCTGCCGCACCCATAAAGTAGTAGGCCACCGGCTGATTGTTCAGCGAGATCCAGGCCCCGCTGCGGTCGGGCAGGAGGTTGCCGTTTTCGTCGAAGGAGAAAACATTGTCCAGCCCCAGATCCACATAGCCCGTGCCGTCGTCATAGAAGAGGTTCAGCGCCACATCCTGCACCAGGCTCCACTGCGTCTCGTCCATGGAGATCACATAGTCCCCATCGGTATTGCGCTGCCAGAAGAGCTGGGAGGGATCGAAGCGGTTTTCGGACAGATACACGGCCGCGGCCTCGGTGTCGGGCATCGAGCGGCCGCTGAAGAAGTCGCTGCTGCCGAGCCCAAGCAGACTGCTCAGATCGCCGGACATGGCGGCGCCCAGCAGGCTGCTGATGTCCGCCATGCCGGAGGCGGAAGAGGTGCCGCCGGTAAAGTCACCCATCAGCGAGGCATAGGGGCTGCTGGCGCTGCCGCCGCTGCTGATCTGGCCGCCGGCCTCAAGGCTGGCAAAGGCGCGGATGCAGTCGGCGTAGTCCTCGTCCATGCCCATCGCGTCGTAGGCCTGCACGGCCTTGTCTACGGTGGACAGCTTCTTGAGCGGGAAGTAGACCGAGAGCCCGTAGGCGTTCGTCACGCTGCCGGAGCAGCGGTTGTACTTGACCGCGCTGCGCAGGGTCCTGGCCAGAGCCTCGCTTTCGCTGCTGCCGATGCGCTCGGCAAAGTCGATGAAGTCGATCTGGTCGATTTTGGTGGAGCTGGCAAACTCCTTGGTGTTGCCGCGCGCGGTGGAGACGCTTTTGTATTCGCCGCCGATGATCCGATCCTTCAGCTCAGTGGAGAAGGCCTTCATGTCTGCCGGCAGCGTCTCGCCGAGCTCGGCAAGGTCGACCACGGACAGCGTCGTCGGCTGGCCGGGGCATTTCTGGTCGCAGAAGCGGATGAAGTCGTCAACGATCTGCTGGCCGACGTCCAGTGTGGGCAGCGCGGGGTTGTCCGCGAGGGCGCTGAGCCAGTTGGTGTAATACCAGCCGACGCCGGGCTCGGTCTCCTCGGAGGCGATCAGGTAGTCCGCGTAGTCCGAGAGCATGGAGGCGTTTTCCACGGTGGCCATCAGGCAGGCGTCAAAGCCGATGAAGTCATAGCGGATGCCGCTGGCCTTCAGCGCCTGGGCGAGCGCACCGAGCGACATCGAGCCGCTGCGGGGGTTCTTCTCGTCGTAGCCGTAGCCGGAGATGGAGCCGCCGCCGTGATCCCAGAGGATCAGCTCATAGCGGTTGGCGGGGTAGTTTTGGGTGCAGTAGCGGATGAAGCCGAGCAAGGTGTTCGGATCGGTCATCGGGCCGCTGCCGAGGGATTTGCCGGTGTCGCGCAGATAGCCGTCGCGGATTTGGTAGATCTGGTTGACGACGTTGCTGATGCCGCGGGTCTGCCACTGACGGCAACCGCCGGTGCAGACCAGCAGATTCAGATTGTCGCTCAGCGTCGCCTGCCCCATCTCGGCCAGGTCGCGGCTGGCCATGCCGCTGCGCGACTCGAGGTCGGTGCCGCACATATAGACCATCACTGTCACCTGATCGCTGCCGTCGCCGCGGATCTGCGTGAACTTGTCGCGCGCGGCGGGGGAGACGCTGCGGTCAAGCTTGCCGGTGTTGGCGCTGCCGGTCCAGGCACTGCTGCCGCCGCCGGTCCAGTTGCTGCCGCCGCCGAGCAGAAGGCTGCCGAGCGAGGGAAGGTTCTGATCCTGCGCGCCGGACTGGCCGCTCTGGCTGCCGGTGCCGGGGAGAAGCGAATCATAGGCGCCCGTGCTGCCGCTCTGGCTGCTTGGCGTGACGGTCGAGCTGCCGCCGCCGAAGAGCCCCAGGAGGTTCCCCAGCCCACCGCCGCCGCCGAAGAGGAGGACGGCGAGGATAATGATAATCATGAGGGGGCTCCTGCGCCCGGAGGCGCGGGTGCTGCCGCTGTCGGAGTAGGCGCGCCGGCTGTCCTGGCGCTGCTGCCCCATCGGGCTGCTGCCGCTGCCGACCGGGCCGGTGCCCAGGCCTTCGCCGCGGCGGTGCACACCGGCGCCCTGGCCGGTGATCTTGCGTTCTCTGCTTTTCGGTCTGTTGTCTGGCATGATCCTGCGCTCCTTATTTTTTCAGGTGGAGAAGATGCCGCGGCAGGTGACAGTAGCCTGTCGGGTTCTTGTCCAGGTATTTCTGATGGTATTCTTCCGCGGGGTAGAAGTTGGCAAGCGGCAGAAGCTCAACGGCGAGCTTCCGGCCCACGGCCGCCTCCTCACGCTGCATCCGCGCCTCAATCTCCGGCCGCTGCGCCTCCTCGGTGTAGTAGATGCCGCTGCGGTACTGTACGCCCTCGTCCGGCCCCTGCCGGTTCACCGACAGCGGGTCGACGGCGAGGAAAAAGCTGTCGAGCAGCTCCGTCAGACTGATGCGCGTCTCGTCATAGACGATGCGCACGGTCTCGGCGTGGCCGCTGCTGGCGCAGACGTCCTGATAGCTGGGATTGGCCGTGGGGCCGTTGGCGTAGCCCACCTCGGTCTCCAACACGCCGTCGAACTGATCGAAGAATTTCTGCGTTCCCCAGAAGCAGCCGCCGGCCAGATAAATCGTTTTCATAAGGATTCCTCCCGTAAAGAGCTTGGTTCTACTATAATCTCATCCCCGCGCTTTGGCAAGCGTCCGCAGCGCTCAGGTGATGATTTTTTCAAAGGTGTTGAGAATCAGATCGCGGTAGGTGACGTCGGTGCGCAGGGCAAAGCCCTGCTTTTCCCAGAAGGCATTGCCGCCCTCGTTGGAGGCAAAGGCGATCAGCGCGCCCTTGGTGACGCCCATGGCCTTCAGCGCGTCCATCGATGCGCGCACCAGCTGCGCGCCGATGCCGCTGCCCTGCCGATCGGGGTGTACGGCGGTGTGATAAATATAGCCGCGCCGTCCGTCGTAGCCGGTCAGAATCACGCCGACGATCTGCCCGTCCTCCTCGGCCACGCAGCAGGTGTCGGGATTGCGCGCCAGAAAGCGGGCGATGCCCTCCGGCGAGTCGTCCACATCGTTCAGCGCCAGCCCCGGGCAGGCCAGCCACAGCGCGTATACCTGTTCGTAATCCTCGATCTTCATGCTTCGAATGGTCATCGCGTTTCTCCTTCCTTTTCATACCGGTATTCCATGCCGACCGTGCCCTCGTCCGGCGCATTTCGGAGATAGTCAAAGCCCGGCTCGGCCACGGCGCAAAAGCCGCAGCGCTCATGCGTCCGGCGCGAGGCGAGGTTTTGGACACCCACGCAGTCGCAGAGGCGGAAGGAGCCGCGCTTCTTCAGCGCATCACACACCGCCCCAAGCAGCCGGACGGCACAGCCCTGCCGCCGGTGGGCGGGATGCGTCTCCAGCGCTTCCAGATAATACAGACCCTCGCGGATCCGGCTTAATCGCACGGCGCTGAGCCATACGTCCTCTTCCTCCAGCACCCAATAGCTGCTGCCGGGGCGGCTGAAAAAATCGGCGCGGAGGTAGTCGAGAAAGCCCGCCTCCACCTGCCGCAGAGCCTGCGCGCGATCCTCGGCTCCGGGGTAGAAATAATCGATGTTTTCCTCGTTGCCCTCGGCGTAGACCGCCATCAGCTTTTCCGGGTCGAGCCCGTCATAGGATGAAATCTCAAGGATCATAGGCAAGCCTGCCGTTTCAGCTCATAATAATCGCACAGATACCCGTAGCCGTCGCGCTCGCGCGTTTCCGGCCGGCTGTTCACATAGACAAAGCCGCAGCTCCGGCACAGCGCGGCGGAGGCGGCGTTTTCGTGAAAGCACTCGTAGTGAAACACCTGACCGCCGAGAGCGCCGAAGACGAGCTCGACGAGCGCGCGCAGCAGCTCCTTGCCGTAGCCGCGGCCCTGCCAGCTTGCGGCGATGCAGAGCCCGGTCTCGTCCCACTCGCCGGGGCTGATCTCCCGCACGCCGCCGAAGCCGATCGGTTCGTCCGTCTCCTTCAGACAGACAAAGTAGCCGTAGTTTTCCGCCTGATAGGCCATCGTGCGCTGAAGGCGCGCTTCGGCGTCCTCCTGCGTGAGCGTCGGCGTCCAGAGCATCGTCGCGGCGAGGCGCTCGTCCCGCCAGACGCGGTTCCAGATCAGGTCCAGATCCCGCGGCTCTGCCTTGCGCAGGATCAGATGTTCGGTTTCGATGCGGTTGATCATTTTTCCCACCTCTCACAGCGTCAAAACAGCCTGCTGCGGATTTTAGCGAAAGGGCCAGAACGGACTGAACAGGAACGCCAGCAGAAGGCCGGCCGGCAGAGCAATCAGCAGCTGCTTCGGACTCCGATAAAGAACGGCGGCTGCTCCGATAAAGACCAGCGAATATAGAATACCCCTGAAAGAGATATAGAATAATCCGAGGGAAAAGCAGGAAAGCGAAAAGACAGCGAAGATGCCGGCGCTGAGAACAATAGATAGTGCGCCTGAGCCCTTTGCATACCAGCAGAGCGCCGCCAAAAGAGGCGACAGCAGCGTGATGCCGTACCACAGCAGCATATAGGATGCAGGATTGAAGCCGCTGAAAATGACGGTGTATAGATGATAGGCAGCGCAGGAGCCCGCAAAAAAGACAAACACACGGAGCGCCGCATGCAAGGCCGAGGCGCTGAAAACGGCAATCAAAAGGGCTGCGAGCAGCCATACCGCCAAATCGGAAAAGAAATTGCCCAGATCGAGGCACTCAATCATCCTGTGCCACCGGATCGTGCTGTCAAGCCCGAGATTATCGAGCCACTTGGAAAAAACGCCGAGAAGAATGCCTGCGGCAAAAACGCTCACAGCGCTTAGGGCGGCTTTCTTTCCGCTCAGCTGTTTTGGAGCCCGTGTTTGATTCAGTTTTTCCATAAAGGCCTTCTTTGCCACATAATCACCTCGCGCGAACCATCAGCACGCCTGTCTCCATATGCCTTGGGACAATAGCGTGAATAAAACGGTGTCTATTCACACGGATTGCTCCTCCACCCTCGTGGAGCCGTTTTCTCTTCCTGATACGGTCGAGTTGGAAGATTTGACAGATCATCAAACCGATGGTGCTGCCCTATACTATTACCTTTGCAAAAAATAAAATGATTGACGCAATAATGGCAAATCTTAAAAACCAGTTCTTCTCTGATACATTGATTGCAGTTGCAATGTTAGCATTTTTCGGATTTCGAACATAATATAATTGCAGTGTTCTGGGCGGGTTATCCGAGAAAATTGAGCATCTATATGTTTTCCCGTTGACCTCATATTTGTAGTCACACTGTCTCCCGTTTCCCTTTTCCTTTTGGTATGACTTCACAAAAATGGCAGTCACAACGTGTCCTTGCTCAATGGCTTTTCTCATAGCTCTTTCCTGTCGTCCCGGGCTTCGATCAATGGTCGCGGAAATCAGATACCATGGAAACACGATCGCCGCCGCTGTGACCAGATACATAAAGTATTCCATAGATTATCTCCTGATTATGCCTCCCTCTGAATAACACTAATCTGTATTCTCAACGCTAGGCCGAGTGATCAACACAACTGTCTCCACATGCTCCGTATACGGAAACATATCCACGGGCTGAATGGCTTCGACTCGGTAGCCGCCGCGGGTGAGGAAATCCAGATCGCGGCGCAGCGTGTCGGGGCCGCAGGAGACATAGACCACGCGCTTTGGCGAGCAGCGGAGGAGCGCGTCGAGGAAGCGGCGGTCACTGCCGGCGCGGGGCGGGTCCATCAGCACCACGTCCGGCCGCCCGCCCTCACGCAGCATGCCATCCATGTACGCCCCGGCGTCGCCGGCGGTGAACCAGGCGTTTTTGATCCCGTTCAGGCGGGCGTTGGCGATGGCGTCCTTTACGGCCTCGCGGTTGAGCTCGACGCCGATGACCTGCTTTGCCTTCGCCGCGGCGCAGAGCCCGATTGTGCCAACCCCGCAATAAGCGTCGAGCACGGTCTCTGTCCCACTGAGCTGCGCCAGCTCGATCGCCTTCGCGTAGAGCTTTTCGCACTGGGCGCTGTTGATCTGGAAAAAGGCCGTGGGGGAGAGGCGGAAACGAAGAGAGCAGAGAATATCCTCGATATACCCGTCGCCATAGAGCACTTTGCTCTTCGGCCCGAGCACCACGGGGCCGAAGCGGTCGTTGACGTTCAGCACCACCGTGCGGATGGCGGGGAAGCGGCCCAGCAGCTCCGAGAGAAAGGCCTTCTGATTTTTCAATACCGGCGACACCGCCACCAGTACCACCATGATCTCGCCCGTGGCGAAGCCGCGCCGCACCAGCACGTGCCGCAGCCAGCCGCTGCCGCGGCGTTCGTCATAGACGGGGATCTTCAGCTTCGGCAGCAGGGCGCGGATCGCGGCGATGACGCGGTCGGCGGTCTCGTCCTCGATCAGGCAGTCCTCCACCGGAACGATCACGTGGCTGCCCGGCCGATAGACGCCGGAGACAACGCGGCGCTGCGCATCAAAGCCGAAGGCCGCGTGCACCTTATTTCTATAATGCAGGGGCTCATCCGCACCGAGGATCGGCGAGACGGGCGCGAAGGAGGAAAACAGCGCCTCCGCCTGGCGCTGCTTGCGCCGGAGCTGTTCGGCGTAGGGCAGCCCCTGATACTGGCAGCCGCCGCAGAGCTTTGCGTGCGGACAGGGCAGAATTGTCTGCATATTCATCACCTATTTTATAGTAACACAAAACTTCGTTTCTGACCACTCTTTTCGCGGAAAAACGCTTGAGCAGGCGTGCGGGAGGTGATAAGATATCAATATCCGAAAGAAAGAGAGCCAATTCATGGAGATTGTGTATCAGGATGCGGCGATCGTCGTGTGCCTCAAACCGGCGGGCGTGCTGTCCACGGACGAGCCCGGCGGTGTGCCGGAGCTTTTGAGAGAGCAGCTGCATACAAAGGAGATCCGCACCGTGCACCGGCTGGACCGGGTGGTCGGCGGGCTGATGCTGCTCGCGCGCGGCGCGGAGGCGGCCTCGGAACTGAGCCGTCAGATCCGCGACGGGGCCTTTGACAAGCGTTACCTCGCCGTCGTGCACGGTGAGACGCCGGAAAAGGGCGAGCTGCGCGATCTGCTGCTGCGCGACAGGGCCGAGCGCAAAACCTATGTGGTGCGCGAGCCTGCCAAGGGCGTGCAGGAGGCAGCGCTCTGCTATGAGACGCTCGAAACGGCGGAGGGCTTGAGCCTTGTGCGCATCGAGCTGCTCACCGGGCGTACCCACCAGATCCGCTGCCAGTTTTCCTCCCGCGGCTGGCCGCTCGTCGGCGACCGGAAATACAGCCTGCTTTCCGACGGCTGCGAGATCGCGCTCTGGTCGCAGAGTCTGTCCTTCCGGCACCCGGAGAGCGGGGAAGCGCTGCGCTTTTCGGCGCCGCCCCCGGCGCAGCGGCCCTGGACGGCGTTTCGGACGCTCTGTAAATAAGATTTTAACAATCGCGGCAAAGCGTTGAAAACGCCTTGGCACTCGTGTATAATGTTTCCAAATTCGAAATGCGCTGAGAGGCGATCGTATGACGGCAATCAAATTTGTTCTGGTGGCTCTGGCGGGGTATCTGCTGGGCTCGATCAATTTTTCCATATGGCTCTCCCGGATGCTCGGCAAGGACATCCGCCGCTCGGGCAGCGGCAATGCCGGCGCGACCAACATGGCGCGCACTTTCGGATGGGGGCCCGGCGTGCTGACGCTGGCGGGCGATATGATCAAGGCCGTGCTGGCTATGCTGATCGGCTATATGATGCTCGGCGGCGGCCTGCACGATCCCGGCGCGCTCGGCGACTGGGGACTGATGGCCGGCGGCATGGCGGTCATGCTCGGCCACTGCTTCCCCTTCATGCATGAATTCCACGGCGGCAAGGGCGTGGCGGTCGGCGGCATCACCTCACTGATGGTGGACTGGCGCGTCGGCTGCGCGGTGTTCGGCTCTTTCATTGCGTTCGCACTGCTGAGCAAAAAGGTCTCGCTTGGCTCGGTCTGCGGCGCGCTGGCGATCACGGTGGCGGCGCTGCTGGTGCCGGTGAGCACACCGCGTCTGCTGCTGTCGATCTTCGCCATGTGCATGGTCATCTTCCAGCACCGCGAGAACATCAAGCGCCTCATCAAAGGCACGGAGCCAGACTTTCGCGCCAAGACACGGGAGCCGTAAAACAAGCTCAATAAAGGATAGAGGAGAGGCCCGGCCCCTCCTCTTTTTTCCTGCCCGTCCTTGACCCGGACGTGGCTTTAGGTGTATAGTGAAACCATAGTATCGGAAAGGAGCGCCAAGCATGGATATTCAGCTCAGGCACGACATTGACCGGTTTGCTGCCGAAAACGAGACCCGTATTTTTCAGGACATCGCCCGCCTGGTGGCGATCAACAGCGTGGAGAGCGAGCCGCTGCCCGGCAAGCCCTTCGGTGAGGGCCCGGCCCGGGCGCTGGCGGAGGGACTGAAAATCGCCGAAGAGCTCGGCCTCGACGCGGTCAACTGCGAGAACTACATCGGCTATGCCCAGATCGGGGAAGGGGAGGACTACCTCGCCACAATCACCCATCTGGACGTCGTTCCCGTCGGCGAGGGATGGAGGGAAGACCCCTTCACCATGCGCGAGCGCGAGGGCTATATCATCGGCCGCGGCGTGATGGACGACAAGGGCCCGAGCGTGCTCTGCCTCTATGCGCTCAAATATCTGAAGGACAAAAACGTCCCCCTGCGCTATCCCGTGCGCGCGCTGCTGGGCGCCAACGAGGAGACCGGCATGGGCGACGTGGAATACTACCTCGCCAACTACAAGGCGCCGCTCTTCTGCTTCAGCCCGGATGCGAATTTCCCGCTCTGCAACGGCGAGAAGGGCATTTACCACGGCCGCATGATCGCGAAGGTGCCGCTGGAGAACATCGCCGATATCAAGGGCGGCTTCGTCTCCAACGCCATCCCCGACAAGGCCGAGGCCTGGATTCGCGCGGAAAAGGTCGATCCGGCGCCCGGCGTTACGGTCAAGCGGGAGGAAAACGGACTTTGGCATCTGACGGCGGCCGGCATCGGCGGCCACGCCTCCCTGCCGGAGGGCACCGTCAACGCCATCGGTGTGCTGGTGAACGCGATTCTCGATCAGCATCTTGCCGGAGAGCAGGAGGCGAAATTCCTGCGCGCGGTGGCGATGCTCAATGAGAACCCTGACGGCAGCGGCCTCGGCGTGCAGGCCGACGACGGCCTCTTCAAGCCCCTAACTATCGTCGGCGGCGTGATCGGCGTCGAGGACGGGAGAATGGTGCAGACGCTCGACAGCCGCTATCCCACCAACACCAGCGGCGAAAAGATTGCGGCAATCATCCGCGAAAAAGTCGGCGATGCGGCCGAAATCACCGTGGAGCGGGACGCACCGCCCTTCTACATGAGCCTCGACAAGCCGGAGGTGCAGGCCTGCATCAAGGCCTACAACAGCATCACCGGCGAGAACGCCGAGCCCTATACCATCGGCGGCGGCACCTACGCGCGCGATTTCCCGAACGCGGTGTCCTTCGGCCCGGAGCATCCCGAGCGTCCGACGCCCGCTTTCGCCGGCCCGATCCACGGCGTGGACGAGGCGGCCTGCAAGGACTGGCTCCTTGAGGCGCTGAAGGTCTATATCCTCGCACTGATCGACCTGCAGAAAATTGAGTTTTAATTCTTCCCCCGGGAGGCGTCCAAGCGGCGCCTCCCATTTTCTGTGAGAAAAAGAAGAACGCATTTGCGGTTGACTTTATTGGGGTAAAGTGGTAAATTCAAGGCGGAGGGGCCGCAGTTCCCGGGCAGTGAAACCGTGCCGTCTGCAGCGCGGAAAAACCGACAGAAAAATACTAAGATTCTTAAGTTCCTTCTTGCCAGAACCGCCCCCAGTATAGTATAATACAATTTAAAGGGACAAAGTTTAAACTGCCGGGAGTCTGCACCGGCAGCTTTGGCCATTTTTGCGGCAGCCACCGCATCTGCTGTCATATATAATGTGGAAACACTTTATATAGTATCTTTCCATCAAGGAGGAAAAGAGTATGAGTAGGACAACCAAGCGGTTCCTGTCCATCCTGCTCGCGGCAGCCATGATCCTTTCTCTGGGCATCACCGGCTGGGCGATTGATGACGATATCACAATCGTCGATCCGACCACCGCACCTGCGGCCAGGACGGATGAGCACGTGACCGCCGGCTTCGAGGGCGGCACGGATCTGGAACTGGAAGAGATCGATCCGAGCAAGCTGAATGTACCTAAGCTCGGTGAGACCGAGGAAGAGGGCGTGATGACCTCGGAAGATCTGCCGTTCGGCTTGAACGACATCGTCCGTGTCTCCATCGTCCTGGATGCTCCCGCCACGATGGCTGCCGGCTATGCCACGCAGAACATCGCGGACAACCGCGGTGCTATGGCCTACCGCGAGACCCTGAAGCAGCAGCAGGCCGGCGTTGAGGCGGCGATTGCGAGCGCAGGCGTCACGATGAACGTGAAATGGAACCTGACGCTGGCTGTCAACATCATCTCCGCTGAGGTGCGCTACGGCGACATCGAGACCATCGAGGCCGTGCCCGGCGTCAAAGAAGTGTGGCTTGAGAACAAATACGAGCCGCAGGTCGATGAGATCAACACGGCCAACACGACCGAACATATGGTCGGCGCCACGGCGGTCTGGGCGAGCGGTTATACCGGCGCCGGCACCCGTATTGCCATCATCGACACCGGTACTGACCAGGATCACCAGTCCTTTGACCCTGAGGCGCTGGAGTACGCGCTGGCTGAGGACGGCGGCGACTACAATCTCCTGACCTGGGACGAGATCAGTGCCGTTGCCGGCAAGCTGAACGCTCCTGTGACCGAAGAGGTCTACAAGAACACCAAGATTCCCTACGCCTATAACTATATTGACCACAACTACAACACCGACCACATGAGCGATACGGCGGAAGAGCACGGCTCTCACGTGTCCGGTATCGCTGCGGCCAACCGCTATGTCAAGGTTGACGGCGAGTTCGTCGATGCGGCGAGCAACGTCTTTGCCGTCGGCGTTGCGCCCGATGCGCAGATCCTCACCATGAAGGTCTTCGGCGCGGGCGGCGGCGCTTATGACTCCGACTATATGTCCGCCATCGAGGACGCCATCATCCTGAAGGCTGACTCCGTCAACCTGTCTCTGGGCTCCTCTTCCCCCGGCTTTACCTTCTCCAACGACTACCAGAAAGTGATGGACAGCCTGATCGAGTGCGGCACCGTGGTGTCCATCTCCATGGGCAACTCCTACAACTGGGCCAGCTTCATTCCTGCCCAGTACAAGTACCTCTATCTGGAGGACGTGGGCCTGCACACCGGCGGCTCCCCCGGCTCCTTTATCAACAGCCTGACGGTTGCCGCTGCCGAGAACACCGGCACTGTCGGCACGCCGCTGCTCTTCAACGGCAATCAGCAGGTAACCTATACGGAAACCTTTGAAAGCGATGGCGTTGCTTATGGCAATGTCCCCATCAGCAGCATCGCCGGCACCTATGATTACGTGCTGGTCGACGGCCCCGGCGTGGACGACAACGACCATGTCGGTCAGGAAGGCGACGCGTTCCTGGCGATCGGCCGCGACGTGCTGGAAGGCAAGATCGCGCTGTGCTACCGCGGCTCCTCCTCCTTCTTCGCGAAGGCCAATGCCGCTGCGGCTCAGGGCGCTGCCGGCGTGATTATCATCAACAATGCCGACGGCATTATCCGCATGAACCTGACCGGCTACGAGTACACGGTCCCCGCCGTCTCCATTCTGAAGGCGGACGGCGACACCATCATGGCCAATTCCACCGCGGTCAGAGATGACTACGGCAAGGTGCTCTACTACACCGGCTCCATGGAAGTGACCGACAAGACCGTGGCACTCGTCACGACGGAGCGCAAGGACGCCACCATCACCGAGTTCAGCTCCTGGGGCGTTCCCGGTTCCCTGATCATGAAGCCCGAAATCACGGCCCCCGGCGGTGACATCTATTCGGTCTTCGGCAGCAACAGAAGAGCCAGCGGCGTATTCGGCGGTCCCGACCAGTACGAGTTCATGAGCGGCACCTCCATGGCGGCGCCGCACATCACCGGTATGGCGGCTCTGCTCGGCCAGTACATCCGCGAGAATAATCTGGAGGAAGTGACCGGCCAGAATGCCCGCACCCTCATCAACTCCCTGCTGATGAGCACTGCCACCCCGATGATCGTGGACGGCAACTACCTCTCCATTCTGCAGCAGGGCTCCGGCCTGGGCGACACCTTCGCCGCCACGCAGGCTCTGTCCTACATCCTGATGGATGAAGATGCCAACTCCGGCGCTGCGGACGGCAAGGTCAAGGTCGAGCTCGGCGCGGATAAGGACCGCGAGGGCACTTACAGCTTTGGCTTCACGGTCAACAACTTCACCGAAAAGGACACCCTGGTCTATGAGCTCTACACCGATCTGTTCACGCAGTCTCCCGCTTTTGACGGCGAGCACTTCCTGCTGAACACGACCACCCTGGCTCTGGCTGAGGGCGAAGACTACACCGTCAGCTACGACTTCCCGCGCCGCCCGCTGAGCGGCCACGACGTGAACCTGGACGGCGGCACCGACCGCGACGATGTGCAGGCTCTGCTCGATTACCTGACCGGCCTGGTCGACGGCGAGACCCTGGATCTCGAAGCCGGCGAGATGGACGGCACCGAGGGTATCAGCTCCTATGACGCCCAGCTGCTGCTCCAGTGGCTGGTCGACAACGGCATCGACCAGCTGGTCGTTCCGGCCGGCGAGAGCGTGCCCGTTACGGTTACCATCACCTACACCGAGGATACCAAGGCGTTCCTGAACTACTACTACACCAACGGCGCTTACGTGGAAGGCTTCACCTATGTCACGCCGCACACCCTCACCGATGACGGCGCAATGCTCGACGTGGAGCACTCCATCCCCATCCTTGGCTTCTACGGCAACTGGACCGATGCCTCCATGTTCGACTGCGTCACTGCGATCGACACCCTTTACGGCAACACCAAGACCAGCTACACCGGCAATGCCGTTACCAACTACCTGACCGTCAACTACGGCAAGGGCGCCTCGATCTATACAGGCAACCCCTACACCGTGGAGAACGCGTTCCCCGCTGACCGCCTGGCTATCAACAGCGATACCAAGCTGGTCAACTTCAAGTACAACCTCATCCGCAACGCCGGCACGGCTGGCTGGCTTGCGATTGACGCCAACGGCGAGATTCTGAAAAATGGCGGTCTTGCCAGCCAGATTGGCGCCTACTACTACGTCAACGGCGGCGAGTGGCGGAACATCGCGACGCAGACCGCTGCCATCAACACAACGCCTCTGGCGTTGGGCCTGCGTGAGAACGACGTGTTCACGATCGGCTACTTCGCCGTTCCCGAGTACTACGGCATGATGCTCCACCCGGGTGAGAACATCAATACCGTCACCGCCGACGAGATTTCCCAGCTCCTTGAGAGCGGCGACCTCGGCGCCGGCGCCGGCATCGACTACACCTTCACCGTGGATAACACCGTGCCCGAGGCCGAGGCCAAGCTGAGCGACGACGGCACCAAGATCACCGTCACCGCGAAGGACAACAACTATGTGGCTTACGTCGCCATCATGGACGTGAGCGGCAACGTGGTCTATGCCGGCCAGGCTCCCGAGCAGACCAAGAAGGGCGAGGAAGTCGAAGTCACCTTCGATATCTCCGAGTTGAATCTGCCCAACGGCGTGGCCATCTTCGTCGGCGACTATGCCGCCAACGAAAAGGCTTACCTGATCATCTTCGATCCGGACAAGCCTGTCACCGCGACCAAGGTCGTTTACATGCTGACCGATACGCTTGCGCCTGACAACGATTACGTGATTGCCAACGTCAACGCCGGCGCCGGCTATGCAATGGGCAGCCAGGGCACGCAGGCCTATGTTGCGCCGGTCGGCATCAATGTTGTGACTGACGAAAACGGCACCTACATTCCGTTCGAGGATGTTTCGGACGCCCTGCTCTGGCATGGTCAGACTGTGACGGAGAGCGGTGTGGAAGGCGTCGGCTTTACCAACGTCGGCGACGGCGGCGGCCTGTCCTACAACGCGATGAACGGTCCGTACGTCAACTGGGACGGCGCCAGATATGTCGACTGCTTCCTTTATCAGGACGGACGGCTGCTGTACGGCCCCTATGCCAGCTATGGCTACGGCATGAAGTTCTACAACAGCAACTTCTGCTTCGGCTCCGGCGCTACCCCGATTTACCTGTACACGAAGACCACGCTTGAGATCGAGCTGGATCCGACCAGCGCTTCTTCGGTCACCGTGACGCCCGAAGCGGCAACCCTGATCCTCGACGTGCTCCCGACGCTCCAGCTGACGGCGACCGTGGAGCCCATCGTGGTGCCTGACCGCACGGTCACCTGGACCTCCTCCGACGAGACGGTTGCCACCGTCGACGCGGAAGGCCTGGTCACCGCTGTCGGTATCGGCACGGCGATCATCACCGCTTCCTCCAACCAGACACCGGATGTGACGGCCAGCGCGACCATCAACGTCACCGCCGGCGAGCCGATGGACGGCTATGTCTACGGCCAGGTCGCCTTCGCTGCTGACGACATCGAATACGCCGCGATCGACTTGAGCACCATGGGCGTGACAGATCTGTCCGATAATGCCATGTTCAGCGCCTTCTACGGCGGCGGCGTTTCCGGCGAGTATGTTTACGGCAACGATATCGACAACGACTTCCACCGTTACAAACTGACGGATGACTTTGCCTACGACAGCGATTACCACTTCCAGATTGTCGCTCAGTATGCTATGTGGGACGGTGCCTGCTTCCCGGCCTTCAGCATCGCGGATTATGCCGGCGTTGACGCTACGGATGAGACGGCCGAACCCGCAATCACCAATTACCCCTATATCCTCACTGGCTTTAACAGCAGCAACAAGCTGATGTACATGGATGAAGAAGGCGGCCTGAGATACTTTGACCTGAGCGACCTCGGCAACTTTGTTGCCATCACTTTCATTGGCGCTGAGCAGGATGAAGAAACCGGTCTGCCCAACTTCTACTATCTGCTTCTGGCGGATGATGGCATGCTGTACTTCTGGGATGTTTATCCGAAGGTTTCCACCGGTGGTTTCAGTGCGGAATATAATGAGGTAGCCCATGTCAACGTTCTCACCGTCGGCGAGGACCACTCGGCCTACTCCATGTCTTACTTTGAGACCGAAGACGGCGGCTACGGCGTTCTTGTCGCTGACAGCAGCATCGGCGGCATCTACTGGGTGAACTTGGCTGAGGCTGTTGACGGCGAAGTAGATGCACACTTCGTCGGCAAGATCGACGGTGCAACCAGCCTGACCACACTGTCCGACCTCTACTACGATATGACCGTCATCTCCGAGCCCATCGAAATCAACAAGCCCGACGAAGGCGGCGATGAGGGCGGCAGCCTGACCGGACGTGAGCTTCCGGCAGCCCTGCGCGACCTGCCTATGAGCGGCGTGGTTCTGGAGTCTCAGGATGCGGTTATCTTTGAACCGGCCAACAGCGACGACGTTGTGCTCGATACCCCGGATGCGGATGACGACATCGTCATCGTCGGCGGTCTGAATGCGGCCAGCAACGCGGTCCGCAAACCCTCCGTCCAGCTTGACTCCGCGGTTTGGGGCAACCCCGATACCTACGAGACCGAAGGCGTCTACGTCATGCTCACCACGCCGAACTTCGATCAGGAGATTGGGCATCCTGAAGGTGTTCTCGACGTCAGCACGGTGTTCAGCGCCGCTCAGCCGAACGCCAAGTCTGAATACGAGGACGTGTACAACGGCCTGATGACCGTGACCTACGATCCCGAAGTGCTGACCTATGATTCCTTCGTATCGCACTATGGCATTGAGATGAAGTCCTTCAGTGTCGACGAAGAGAACGGCATCATCAAGTTCGCCTTTGTCACTACCAAGGCCATCCCCGAGGGCGTTGTCGGCGTGCTCCACTTCACCACGCCCGTTGAGGATACCGAGATCAAGGTTGTGATGGATGAGTTCAACGACGATCTCACCATTGCTGAAACCACGATCATCGAGATCAAGGGCCTCGGCTACCACATCACCATTGAGGACTACACCAAGGGCGGCGCGACCACCAGCATCGACGAAGAAGCTCTGTACAGAGACGAAGTCGAGTTCACGGTCAATGCGGATCAGGCGGTTCTGGTTGCTGTCAAGAACGGCGACAATGATTACACCAGACTGTTTGTCCAGGGCAGCGGCGACGACGGCTATACCTTCAAGATCACGGTGAAGGCTGACACGACGATCGCACTCGCCTACAAGGGCGACGCCAACCTCAACGGCGTTGTCGAAACCAAGGACGGTACGATGATTAAGCGCGCGGCGGTTGAAAGCTACACCTTTACCAATGAACTGGCCAAGCTTGCCGCCGATGTGAACGGAAACGGCAAGATCGAAAGCAAGGACGGCACCATGGTGTCCAAGGTTGTTGTCGGAACTTACGAAATCGCCTGGTAAAACGGTTGACAAAGGTAACATAACTGTGATACACTTACTTAGAGAATGGCCTAAGCTGTTCTCTAAGTAAGTAATCCGGCGAATCATTTGTTTTGCGGCGGTATATCGCCTGCCGGAACAAAAAAGGAGAATCTGTATGAAACACAATAAATTCATTGCTGTCTTCCTGGCGGTTGCTCTTGTCGCTGTGTTTTTCTCCGGCGTGACGGCTTATGCTGATGGCATCAGCACCTCTGTCGTCCAGGACGGCAATAACGCAGTCTTTACGGTCTATGCCGCTGAGACAATAGAAAATTACAGCGGCATTCGTTTCCACATTACCGCGCCCGAAGGCTTTACTTACGCTTCCCACAGCTTAAACGAAAATCTGGAAGAGACCTCCAATCCCGATAAGCTCAATTTCTCCGGCGACAGCGTCAAAGGATTTGCGCTCAACAGCGGTGATGTCATCATCACGGTTACCTTTAGCCATGACGGCGAAATTGAGCCGGGCGAGTATGACTTTACGATTGTGATCGATGAGTCCTACGATGTTGACTTTGAGGATCATTTCAACACCGCCGAGTCTACGGCTACCCTGACCGTTGAGCCCGAAGAGACTACGGAGCCCACCGAGGAGCCCACTCCCACTGAGGAGCCCACTCCGACCGAGGAGCCCACTCCGACCGAGGAGCCCACTCCGACCGAAGAGCCCACTCCCACTGAGGAGCCCACTCCGACCGAGGAGCCCACTCCGACTGAGGAGCCCACTCCGACCGAGGAGCCCACTCCGACCGAGGAGCCCACTCCGACCGAGGAGCCCACGCCCACCGAGGAGCCCACTCCGACCGAGGAGCCCAAGCCCACTGAGGAGCCCAAGCCCACCGAGGAGCCCAAGCCCACCGAGGAGCCCAAACCCACCGAAGAGCCCAAGCCCACTGAAGAGCCCAAGCCCACT
>OCTX012205219.1_pt1 | contig 26704 bp, 23 predicted proteins | sample 1539691 | NCBI WGS metagenome assembly OCTX01 (sample SAMN02144231, study PRJEB22623) | gut metagenome | biome: sheep rumen | host: Ovis aries | place: New Zealand
GAACATGCCCTTCTTCATCTCGCCGCCGTACCAGGTGTTGATGATGACCTGCTCACGGCTTGTGACGTTGAAGGCCACAACCGTCTCGGAGTTCAGGCCCAGCTCCTTGTAATTGGTGCAGCGGGCCTTGGAAGCGGTGTAGACCACGAAATCTGGCTCGAAGTTCTCCAGCTCCTCTTCCGTCGGCTTGATGAACATGTTGCGCACGAAGTGTGCCTGCCAGGCGACCTCCATGATAAAGCGGATGGCCATGCGGGTGTCCTTATTGGCGCCGCAGAAAGCATCCACAACATAGAGCTTCTTGTTGCACAGCTCGTCCTTGGCCAGCTTTCTGACGACTTCCCAGGTCTCCTGCGTCATGGGGTGGTTGTCGTTCTTATAGCCCTCCGTCGTCCACCAAACGGTGTCTCTGGAGTTGTCGTCCATCACAATATACTTGTCCTTGGGGGAACGGCCGGTATAAACGCCGGTCATGACGTTCACGGCACCGAGCTCCGTCAGGACGCCCTTGTCAAAACCTTCAAGGGCAGGATCCATCTCATCGTGAAACAGCAGCTCATAGCTGGGGTTGTGGATGATTTCGGTTGTGCCGGTAATACCATACTTGGTCAGATCAATATTGGACACAGTGCATCAAACCTCTTTTCTCAAAAGATGTATCTTTACTATAACACAAGAAAAACCTCGCGTCAATCGCGCGGCCTGCACATTCTTTCGGCAGAAAAACTCCGGGGATTTTAGAATCCCCGGAGTTCGTTTACTTTATACTGAGCGACGCAGCTTCCGAATAGACGCTGGCTCCGCTGCCGTCGGTCACTTTGCAGCGGTACTGATAGCCGGCGCGATAAGACTTGACTTCCACAGAAAGACTGTCTGTCACGGCGCTGTCGCCGGAGCATTTATACCATTCGCCATTTTCTCCGGTGCGGTAATACCACTGATAGCTCAGACTGTTTCCAGAAGCCTTCACCGAAAACTGAACCGTTTCCCCGAGAGGTGCAGACGCATCCTTCGGCTGCGCGGTAATCGTCGGGCCGGCAATAACCGTAAGCACAGCAGCTTCGGAATAAACAGTACCGTCAGAATTTGAGATTTTGCAGCGATATTGATAGCCGTTGCGGTGGTTTTCTGCAGTAACCGTCAATGTGGCCGTATGGTAGCCGCTGGTTGTACTGTTGTACCACTCTCCGCTGCTGCCCGGGCGGTACTGCCACTGGTAAGTCAGGCCGCTCCCCTTCGCCTCAACCGAAAAGGCCGCCGTTTTTCCCGTGGCTACCGTCACATTCGCCGGCTGTTTTGTAATGCTCGGCGTATCTTTCACCGTCAGGCTGACCACGTTGGAATAAACCGTTCCGACCGAGTTCTTCACCTGGCAGCGATACTGATAACCGTTGCGCCCGGCTGTGGCCTGCACGGAATATGCCGCCGTATTATAACCGCCGGTGCTGCATTTGTACCAGTCTCCGCCGGCGCTTACACGATATTGCCACTGATAGCTCAGATCGCTCCCGGAAGCCTGAACGGTAAAGCGCGCCGTATCGCCAAGATTGGCCGTTACGTCACTCGGCTGAGTTTTAATGGCAGGCTTTGCAATCAGCGTCAAGGATGCGGCATTGGAATAAACCGTGCCCGCTTCATTGCTTACGGCGCAGCGGTATTGATAGCCGTTGCGATAGGATTGGCCCTCCACCGCAAACGATGCTTGATTGAACGTTCCACTCTTGCAGTTATACCAGGTACCAGTGCTTTTGATCCGATACTGCCACTGATAAGTGAGATTGTTCCCGCTTGCTTTTACGGAGAAATGAACCGTATCGCCCGTTGCAGCTGTAAGGCTTTCCGGCTGCGCAGTGATCTGAGGCTTGATTCTCAGCGTAACCACATCAGAATACGTGCTCCCTGCCGAGTTCTTTACCAGGCAGCGGTACTGGTATCCGTCGCGGTAGGACTTTGCCTCAACGGGAAGCTGCTCCGTATTGCTGCCGGATGCGCTGCACTTTCCCCAGTCCGCGGAGCTGCTGACTCTGTAATACCACTGATAGCTCAGCGCGCCGCCTTCCGCCTTCAGCGAGAAAGACACCGAATCGCCGACATTCGCCGCCGCATCCTGCGGCTGGGTCTGAATAATCGGTTTTACAACTTCCTTCACCGTCAGCGTTGCCGCTTTGGACTCAACAGAGCCGGCAGGATTCTTCACCACACAGCGATACTGATAGTTGTTGCGATAGCTCTTTGCTTCGATCGGCATCTCTGCCGTGCGGGCGCCCGTACCGCTGCAGTTCTTCCAGCTATCCGTGCTCGATACGCGGTACTGCCACTGATAATTCAAGGCAAAGCCTTTCGCCTTCAGCGAAAAGATCGCCTTGTCGCCGACATAAGCCGTTGCACTCTTGGGCTGGGTTATAATGGAAGGCATATAGGACGCAAGATCAATACCCGTCTCGCTGATCGGGTAAGCCTTCTTGAAGGCCGCCGTCCGATAGTCATTATTCAGCACATGCCCGACAACATCGGAGCTGCCTTTCAGACAGGAGGTGTAGCTCTCTTTTCCCGCGTCCCAGGCCGTGTCCGCATGATAGTATTGATCCCCGATTCTGGCAATGTTCCAGGCGTGATCGAGGCCGTTGGCGCGGCCGTAGACCACGCGGGAATCTACGCCAGCCGTGAGAAGCAGATTGTACAGCAGCGCCGAAAAGCCCTTATAGGAAGCTTTTCCGTTTTTCAGCGCGGCATAGGCCGTGTGCTGCAGGGTATAGCTGTCGGCGTGTTCGCTGTCGACCGCCACATGGTCACAAACCCAGGCATACACCGTCAGGATCTTTTCCGTCTCTCCCAGGTCTTTCAGCCCCAGCTCGTTGACGAGCGCAGCCGCAGTGCTCCTTACCTGGTTTTCCTGCTGTGCCGTGGTCAGATAAGTCAGGCGAATCATGCCCTCATAGTCATAGCCATTTTCAGCGTTCAGCTCGCTGCAGTTGAGATTGCCGGAGCCGTAGTGGATAAAGAGGTAGTCCCCTTCTTCCGGCTTGCCGCTGTGCGCACAGGCAAGTTCTGCCAGCGTTTTCATTTTCACCTCAAGCGCAGTATCAGAGTGCATCAGAAAATAAAGCGTGTCCCCGCGCTTCAGCATGGTCTGCTTCAGCAATTCGGCCAGGCCGTTCATTCCTTCGCATTCTATGTATTCGACATTCCGCGCCGCACTCATGATTTCTGCCGTCTCCATCCGCGCTGTCTCTTCCAGCGCAGGATAGAGCGGATTGACATAACTGTCGGTAATGGTTCTCAAGACCTCGGCGGATGCGGAAGCGCGTTCCGGTACAAGAGCGATCAGCTCTTCCTCCGCTTCCGTCTCTTCGATTTCGATAATCTCTATTTCTTCCGCGAAAGCAGTCGACGGAATCAGTGTCAAAAGCATCAGGGCGCCGAGCAGCGCTGCCATTGTTTTTCTCAGATATGACATGATTTCCCCCTCTTCATCCTTTCATTCATTTGAAAATCTATTGTATAATTATAGCCAAATCAAGACTCTTGTCAAGCTGAAGACATTTCCACCGACTGGTTTATCCTTCCTTGCGGCGAAAGCGAACCGGGAATGTCATTTTGACACTCCCGGATTTGCTGAAAACACAAGATGCTGCCGGCATTATTTAAAGAGAACATAGGAGCTGTTGGCAGGATAAACCTGGACGTGCTGATAATAGTCCCCTGTTCCGTCGTTATAGGGCCCATAGGCGTTCGTCTTGACGTAATTATACATCTCGAGTAACGTAATGGAGCCATTGCCGTTGGCATCCGCCGGCTTACTGCCGCTGGCGCCATTGGCAAAGTAGTAGGTAAAATAGTTGTATCCCCGGGACTCGGAGCCCCAGCTGCTCTCCTGATGTGCCGCCGCGGTCATCACATAGAACTTGGAATTGCGGAACTCGCCCGTATTGGCAATATCACCGGTTTCGTTGGGAAGCTTCTCGTCGAGCGCCGCAAAGGCATTTACAACCGCCGCATTAAAAGCGTCGTCGACATCCATCGCGTCCTTGCCGGCATATCCCACTACGCCATTTTGGACGATAGCGGCGCCGGAGCCGCAGGAACCGATCAGAACGATCACCTTGCCGGGCACTTCTTTGAGGCAGCTTGCCAGATCGGACATCGTCAGGAAATCTTCATAGCCATTGGATGTAATGGTCACCATGGCGCCTGCATCAACGCCGGAGGGAACGTCCACAATGCCATGGGTCGCGATAAAGAACAGCGAAACATCATTGCTGTCCGCGCCGGAAAAAGTGCTGCTGATCGCGTTCATAATGCCGGTATTGTCCAGGTCATACCTGCAAGTAACGGAATAGCTGCCGCCTGTCGGGCCCTTGGCGCTCTTGAGCATACTCTCCATCAGCTGTACGTCGCCTCTGTTGCGCGTTGCCGTCTCCCAGGAGAAGTTGACCTCGCCCACCAGAAGTGCCCGGTATTCCACGCGATTTACCTTCAGCGTCGCTGCCTTGGAATAGACCGTGCCGAGGGTATTTTTCACCTTGCAGCGGTATTGGTAGCCGTTGCGGTAAGCTTCGGCCGTAATGCTGAGGGCCGCCGTCTTGCAGCCGGACGTTGTGCTTTCCTTCCAGGTGTCGCTGCTGCTTGTGCGGTACTGCCATTGATAGCTCAGGCTGCCGCCGCTGGCCGCGACCGTGAATTTTGCCGTTGCGCCTTCATTGGCCGTTTTGGAGACCGGCTGCGTCGTGATTGCCGGCGCAGATAGGACTGTTAATGTCGCCGCGTTGGAATAAGCTGTTCCAGCTGCGTTTGTCACCTTGCAGCGGTACTGATAGCCGCTGCGGTATGTTTCTGCCTTAACAGAAAGGCTTGTCGTTTTTGCTCCGGTCAAGGTACTGCTTTTCCATGTATCGCTGCTGCTCGTGCGATATTGCCACTGATAGCTCAGACCGCCTCCAGTGGCAGCAACCGTAAACGTTGCTGTCGTGCCGCTTTTCACACTCGTCGATTTCGGCTGGGCCGTAATGCTTGGCGTTTTTGCGATCGTCAGCGTCGCGGCGGTGGAATAAGCTGTTCCTGCCGAATTCTTTACCGCGCAGCGATACTGATATCCGCTGCGGTAGGATAAGGCCATGACGGAAAGCGTTGCGGTCTTAGCGCCAGTCGTCGTGCAGCTTTTCCAGCTGTCGCTGCTGCTCATACGGTACTGCCACTGATAGCTCAGCCCGGTTCCCGCTGCCTTCACGCTAAACTTTGCCGTGTTTCCAGCCGCTGCCGTCGTGCTCGTCGGCTGCGTACTGATCGTCGGCGCCGCCGTCACTTCGGTGATCAGCTTTGTCGCAGGCGGAATGAAGAATGATCCTTCGTCAGACGAGTACACATTAAAGGTCGATGATTCGGATAATGCTCCGTTTTCCACGACAACAAGCAAGGTCGGACAGTTCGAAATGTCCAGCTCCGCGATGTGGTTGTTTTCGCAGCTCAGGAAGTACAGCTTCGTGTTCTTGCTAATATCCAGCTTGCTGAGATGATTGTCCGCGCAGTTTAAAAAGGTCAGCGCCGTGTTTTGCCTCACATCAAGCGTACTCAGACTGTTGCTCGCGCAGTACAGGTATTCCAGTTTCGTAAAATACTCAATCCCCTGCAGCGAAGTGATTCCCTTTGATCCGACGCTGATGCTTTTAACTGGCTCCAACTCTGCCATGTTGAGCTGGTTGTTGCCGTCTGTGTCAAAACTCTGTTTGATATACGTGCGGAAGACTTCATCCGGGAAATTGTCAACACTGATCGGGACACAGTTGTCCACTCTTTCCGCAGCCTGTGCGGCTTCCTCAGCCACAGCCACCGGATCAATAACGGAAATCGCTTCCCCGTCAGCTTCGTCAACCGGCACGATCTCGATCTCCCCGGCAAAAGCCGAAGGGATCAGCGAAATGCACAGGCAAAGGCTAAAAAACAAAGGCAAAAAGCGTTTCACTGTTCTTCCTCCTTATAATCTTGATGCAATACTCTTCAATTAATTAATATATTAACGTATTTATACCTGTTAATCAAGATTATTGAAGCACGTTCCGGTCGGTAATAATTCGAAACAGTGGGAAAAAAAGGCAATAATCCGATGCTCCCGTGTGGGAGCATCGGATCATTCTGTTTTACCGTTTTGTTGCTGTTGTCTTTTGCTTTGGATCAGCGGATGGCGCGGCAGGTTTCATATGCGCTCTTGACCGCGTCTGCGATCGTGCCGCTCTCGACGGCATCGCCCACGCTGTAAACGCGCGGCAGCCGCCGCTCCAGCTCCCGGGCCAGCGCCTGCTCCGGCCGCACGCCCAGCGAAAGGACCACGCTGTCGGCCGGAATGCGCCGCGTCTTCTTTTCCTTGAGATCGGTGACCACAATTTCCCCTGGTTCAATCCGATCCAGGCGGCAGCCCGTGATAAACTGCGTGCCGCAGGGCTTCAGGCGCTCCATTTCGTCGTCGAGCAGCTGGAACCAGGTGCCGGGCGCGATCTCATCGGCCATCTCGATGACGGTGACGCGGTTGCCGCTCTCGTTCAAAATCTCGGCGGTTTCCAGCCCCGTCATGCCGCTGCCGACCACGACGACGTTCTGATCTCGAATGAACGTCTTGCGGTGGATAATCTCCGGGGGCGTAAAGACCTGCGGCAGGTCGCTGCCCGGGATAGACGAGGGACGGATCGGCTTTGCGCCGGCAGCCACGATGACCGCATAGGGGCTCAGCGCCGCGATGCTCTCCGCCGTCGCTTCCACGCTGAAGCGAAGCTCCACGCCCAGCGCGCGCAGCGAGGCCATCCGGTCCTCAATACACCAGTAGAGCTTTCCCTTCAGGTTGCAGGCTGCGGCCGTTTTGACCTGCCCTCCCGGCGTATCGCTTTTTTCCAGCAGCGTCACGGCAAAGCCGCGGCGCGCCATTGTCTCCGCTGCCGTAAGCCCGGCGATGCCGCCGCCAATGACAAGAATCCGGCGGCCGTAGCCGTCCTGCGCCGGATGCTCATATTCCGCCTCCCGGCCGACGCCTGGGTTGAGCGCGCACTCGCCGCTCTTGCCGACCTTGGCGTTGGTCATAAAGGAGCTGATGCAGTGCAGGCAGCCGATGCAGCGGCGAATCTGCTCGGGATGGCCTTCCTCAATCTTCTGCACCCAATGCGGCTCGCAGATGAACGAGCGCGCCGAACCGATAAAGTCCTGGAAGCCCTCCTCGAGCTGCCGTTCCGCCTGCTCTGGCGAACGCATAAAGTTGGCGGCAATGACCGGAATCGAAACAACGCTCTTGATCTCCTTGGCGAGATAGGCGCGCCAGCCCGGCTCAAAGGAGGTCGGCTCCAGCCAGCGGTTATAGACGTCATAGCAGGCGGAGGTGACGTTGATGGCGTCCACGCCCAGCTCCTCCAGGCGACGGGCGATCTTCTTGCCCTCCTCGAGGCCGTAGCCCTTGCCGGGCATCCCGATGCGGTCATACATTTCATCGACCGTCAGGCGAACGATCAGGGGATAGTCCCGCCCGCAGCGGGTACGGATCCCCTCGATGATCTCGGTGAGAAAGCGCAGGCGATTGTCAAAGCTGCCGCCGTATTCATCGGTGCGACGGTTGGTGTTGGGGCTGAGGAATTGCTGGATCATGTAGCCGTGGCCGCCGTGCAGCTCCACGGCATCCACGCCGGCCTTTTGGCAGCGCACCGCGGCCTCGACAAAGTCCGCGATCAGACGCTTGATCTCCCGACGGCTCATGGCGTGGATGCGCGTGGCGCCGTGGGCGCTCAGCTCGCAGTCGGACGGGCTCTGCACCGACATGCAGATCTTCTTTTCCTCCAGTCCCAGCAGCAGCGGCGTGCATCGAAACAGTCCGTCCAGCACCTTCGGAAAGCGCCGGACAACGGGGATAATCACCGGCAGCGTGTTGATGGCGCTGGCATAGCCCTGCCGCCCCGGGTGGTGGAGCTGGATGCAGAGCTTCGCGCCGTGGCGGTGGATGCGCTCAGCGAAGACGCGCATCGGCTCAATATGGTAATCCTGGCTCATCGCCAGCTGCGTAAAGGTCGAGGCGGCGCCCATGTCGTTGACGCGGCAGATGCCGGGGATAATGAGCCCGACGCCGCCTTTGGCGCGTTCCTCATAATAGGCCATCATTTTTTCGGTGGGACGGCCGTCGGTCTGGCCGAGACTCATCTCCGCCGCGGTCATTACCACGCGGTTTTTGACCGTCATAGTCCCGATTTTGCCGGGACTCAGCAGCATCTCATAGCTCATGGAACTTATCCTTTATGTCGTCGCGGACCTTGCTCGCCTTTTCATCCAGATCGCGGCGCAGCTCGCGCTCCTTTTCCAACAGCGTCTCGCCGACCTCGCGGCCCTTATCCACGGCTGCGCGGACATTGCCCTGCAAACGATCATGATAGACGGACAGCTTCTTTTTGAAGCGCTCTAGCTTGGCAGTTTCCATCTTCCAGTAGACCGTGCGCACCGGCGGAAGCACGCCCATCAGCACCTTGCTGAAACCGAACAGCCCGCTCGGCGACACGCGCTCCCTGCCGGCCTCGATGCCCTCGACCATCTTACGGGCCACCACTGAGGGCTTTTGCACCGGGAAGGGCTTTTCAAACTCCACGGCGTTGGCGACCTTGAAGAAATTGGTATCGGTGGCAATCGGATAGAGGCAGGTGATTTGCAGATTATCCGGCTTTTCGAGGCGGATCGCCTGCTGGAAGCCGTTGAGCGCAAACTTGGAGGAAGAATAGATCGCGTAGCCAGGCATGGCCATTTCACCGATAGCGCTGACGGTGTAGGCCAGGATGCCGGGCCGCCCGTTCAGGTGCTGAATATATTTAGCGTAGGTGTAAATGGGCGAAATGGTGTTCGTCCGGAACATCGCGTCCACGCGGTCCCAGTCGGTGTAGTTGAACTCTTCATAATAGGGGAAGCCGGCGTTGGCGTAAAAGAGGTCGATCTTGCCGAAAAGCTCCTCCGCCTTTTCGAAGACGCGGTCGACGCCCTCCTGCGTACTGATGTCGCAGGAAAAGGCCGTGACGTTATCGGCAAAATACTTGATGTTGTCCACGCGCCGCGCAACCGCCAGAATACGGTTGCCTTTTCCGGCGGCCAGAATTTTCAGCACCTCAAAGCCGATGCCCGAGCTTGCGCCGGTGAGAACGATGGTTTTATTATCGATCAAGTCTCTCTCCCCCTTTCAGCTGTCATATTCGCCAAATTCGCAGCCGATATTCTCCGCGATGATCTCGTCGATGAGCGTCTCTTTGCCGAAGCGGCGCTTGTAGAGCTTCAGCACGCCGGTGCCGTTGCCGCCGTTCCAGAGTCGGTTATGGCGCTTGAGGCCGGTCGGCGCTTCATAGTTGATGTTCAGCATATCCTTCTTTTTGCAGACGATCTGCGTATCGAGCTTCGCGGTCGCCGTGGTCTGCACCACGTGCCAGTGAATCTCATCCTCGGTCTCCCAGCAGTCAAACTTCGTGCCGGAGAAAGTCCAGAACTTGGAGAAGTTGAATTCGTAGTTTTTGCCTTCGTACCAGAAGGCGCCGAGCAGCTTGCGGTTGAGCGCGAGGCCGAAGACCTTCGGCCGGCCGCCGCCGATGTCAAAGACGCTGTTTTCCAGACGCTTGCCGGTCTTTTTGCTGACGAGGTTATTGGACGACAGCCAGACCCAGGGGCTCGTAAAATCGCCGCCCCAGTTTTTGTCCGCATAGCCGAAGCAGCTCTCGGGCTTGACCAGATAGCGCACGCCGTTTAGGACGATCTCGCCCTCGAAGAGCGTTTTCATGCCCTCCGCATGCCAGAACATCTCGAAGGCGTTGAGGTCGCGGAAAAACTTACTCGCGCCATAGCCCACGTGAAAGGCCACTTTTTTATCGATGCGGAGATCCCAGGAGATGCTTCCCGCGTCCGTCATCCACTCGGGATGCGCGTCGCGCTCTCTCGGCGTGACGCAGATGCTACCGCGGGTGTGCGTTTCGCTGCAGAAGCAGTCGGCGGCGCTGATCTCATAGGGCGCGTCCGCGTGAACACGCACGTCCTTCCAGGCGAAGAAGCGATGCAGTTGACCGTGCTCCTCGCCCCAGAAGCCCGCGTTGACCATCAGGTAGGACGGCCGCTCTTTGCCGCGTTCCCGCTCGCTCAGGTGCCAGACCAGGCGCGGCTCCTCCCCCGCCAGCGCGGGATTGCAGGTGAAAAACTCGATGTAAAAGGGTTTCTTTTCGCCGGTTTCGGCGTTCTCCGCCGTCAGGGAATGCCACCACCAGTCGTAGCCCTTTTTCGCCAGCGGACCGCGAAGCATCCACTGGTCTCTGCTCAGATCACTGATATTTGACATGGAAAAACCCCCTTTGTTTTTTTACGTATTAATATTATAGCATCTTTGCCGTGAAAGTACAGTACCAGATAGACCGCTTAAAGAAAAAGCAGGGAAAGCGCACGCTTCCCCTGCCTGATATATATTGAGAAAACGGCACAAGAGTTCCCCACTTTAGTTGACAATATAGAGTATTTTCAAGCAGCATCCACCACTTCACGTTCAATAGACCTTTTTGATCTGTTTTTCTTCGATCCGATACCGGCGGCAGAAGGCCGCCAGATCCTCCGGCGTGCGGATGAGCGCGATCTCCTGCAGGCGCCCGGTCTGACGGTTCCGCATGCAGGCCACCTGCTCGCCGGTACAAATGCTGCAGCGGATGACAGGCTCATAGTCCTCCGGCGGGAAGGCCGGGACCTCACTTTTCTGCTTTTTCCACGGAAACACAGCTCCCGCTCCTTTCCACAAATAAACGAGGACGGCAAGCGCTTCTTCCCCGCTATGGCATGGAACGCCGCGGACTTCCATGCCTGCCCGCCCTCTTCTTTTTTACTTTATCACGAAGCGGAGCGAATTGCAATCAGTCCCGGTCGCTTTTGCGCTGCTGTCGTTCCGCAGGCGGTATCTTATCCGCGTTCTCGATGCCGTAGGCGGGAAACTGTCCGGTCAGGAGCGGCGTCTCGACATAGGACAAACGCTGCGGCGTATTTTTGCTCTTGTCCTTCTTTTTCTTCATATGAATCACCTCAAATTCAGTATGCGGTGAAGCATGAAAAATATTCTTGAAACGTGGCGAAGGAGCGCGTATACTTTGCACGGACAATTATTCAGGAGGCTCGTATGGCTGCCATCCGTTCCTTTCTCCGGCGCGAGCCGGTGCTGCTGATCGCCGCGCTTGCCGCGCTCGTCAGCTGCTTCTTTGTGCCGCCGGACGCGGCGTATCTGCAATACATGGATTTTCGCACGCTCGCGCTGCTTTACGCGCTGATGACCGTGGTCGCCGGGCTGCGGCAGGCGGGGCTTTTCGCGCATCTGGCGCACCATCTCTGCCGCCGGGCCGGGAACATGCGCGCGATGGCGCTGCTTCTGGTGCTGCTGTGCTTTTTCAGCGCGATGCTGATTACCAACGACGTCGCGCTTTTGACCTTTGTCCCCTTCGCCGTTGTGGTGCTCGGCATGGCCGATCGAAAAAAGGAGCTTATCGGCATCGTCGTATTGCAGACCGTGGCCGCCAATCTCGGCAGCATGCTCACCCCTGTGGGCAACCCCCAGAATCTCTATCTCTATTCGCGCTATGCCCTCTCTCTTGGCGATTTTTTCCGCGTCACCTTCCCTGTCTGGGCGCTGTCGCTGCTGCTGGTTGCCGCAGCCTGCCTGTTTTTTGACGGCCGACCGCTTTCCGTGTTTCTCGGTGAGGAGCCCGGGCTTGACGCGCGCCGCCTATGGCTCTATCTGGCGCTCTTTGCGCTGTGTCTGCTCGTCGTGCTGCGCGTTCTCCGCTGGGATGTGATGCTCGCCGCCGTGATCGCCGTGCTGCTGATTTTTGACCGAAAAATGCTGCTCAAGGCGGATTTCATGCTGCTGCTGACCTTCATCGCCTTTTTCGTCTTTGCGGGCAATCTCGCCCGGATCGAGGCCGTCAGCGCGCTGCTTCGGCGGATGCTGCTGGGGCGGGAATATCTGGTGTCGCTGCTGGCCAGCCAGGTCATCAGCAATGTCCCCGCCGCGCTGCTGCTCTCGGGCTTTACCGAGCAGAGCCGCGCGCTGCTGCTGGGCGTCAACATCGGCGGCCTCGGCACGCCGATCGCGAGCCTTGCCAGCCTCATCAGCATGAAACTCTATGCCCACTCCGACCACGCCCGTCCCGGGCGCTATCTGCTGGAATTTACCGCGGTCAATCTGCTTTTGCTGCTGATTCTCTCCTTTGCCCAAATGCTGCTATAATAAACGTAAAAATCGCTCCCATAAAATGCTATGGGAGCGATTTTTCAGTTCACATCCACGCCCGCGTCGGCAAAGAGCTGCTGCATCTCCGGGTTTCCCTTCGTGAGGCTTCGGATCGTCAGCGCCTCGGCCTTGTCGTTGGCGTGCCGCAGGTGCTTTTCCGAAACGAGAAGCGCGTCTTTTACCTTCTGCAGCGCGGCGATGGACTTGTCGATTTCATCGATCGCGTCGCTGAAGCGCTCGGAGGCCAGGCGGTAGTCCTTGGAAAAGCGCTCCTTAAAGTCCATCAGCTGCTCGGTGAAACGCTCGGCCGCGTAGTTCTGCTTTTTCGCGGCCACGAGCTGGCGGCGTACCTCAAGGCTGTTTTGCGCGGCGTTCGAGAGCAGGGAGATGAGCGGCAAGAAAAACTGCGGCCGGATCACATACATCTTCGGGTAGCGGTACGAGAGATCCACGATGCCCTGGTTATAAAACTCGCTGTCAGCCTCCAGCATCGACACCAGCACCGCATATTCGCACTTTTTCTCGGTTCTGTCCTTGTCGAGCTTTTTCAGAAAGTCCTCGTTTTTGTGCTTGGTCGCTGTCTCGTCCATCTCGTTTTTCATTTCGAACATGATGGAGATATATTCCGTGCCGTCCGTATCGTAATCGCGGAAGATAAAGTCGCCCTTGCTGCCGCTTCGCGCGTCGTTGTCCTTTTCAAAATAGGCGTGCGGATAGGCGCGCGTGCGGATGCTGTTGAACTCGATCTCGCAGTGCTGCTCCAGCGTCTCGCCCACCATCTTGGTGCTCATGCGCGTTTTCAAGTCCTTGTAGTAGGCAATCTCCTCGTCCTTGCTCTTGAGCAGGCGGTCACGCTCGGCCAGCAGCTGCTTTTCCCTGAGCTCCTGCGCGTTTTTGAGACTGTCCAGCTGCGACTGAAGCGCGAGGAGCTGCTTTTCCTGTTCATGCTGCTCCTCATCTCTGGCGCGGACAGCCTCCTGCACCGCCAGCTTCTTTTCCGCCTCAAAGACCTCTGCCCCGGCCTGGAGTCTGCTTTTCAGGGTGGCAATCAGCTGATCCTTGGCCGCCGCCTCGTTCTTCGCTCGATCCGCCGCCTCCCGGACAGCCAGATCCTTTTCCGTGTGGAGCTGATGGAGCTGTCCCTGGAGGGCGGTAATGACCCTGTCCTTCTCCGCCTCAGCCAGCTGTACGGCCGAGTCCTTCTGTTTCTTCAGTTCCTCGTTAAATTCCCGGTCCCTGACCTGTTTGCGGATCGCGGCGTAGCTGTTTTCGTCAATCGTAAACACCTTGCCGCATTCCGGGCATTTGATTTCATTCATCCGAAAGCCTCCCTGCAGCCGCTCATTTTACGCCGCTGACTGAGCGGCCATTCCGTCAAGAAAAGCAAGAATCTCTTCGACGGTCTCTTCCTGTTGCGTCTCGGCCGAGATCGTCGCCATCCCGTCGCCCGACTGCGCCCCGTAATTGCCAAACTGCGCGTGGTTGCCGCCCTCGATGACCTCCTCCCGCGCGTCGACCGGCCAAAAGCACATGCCGGCCTCATAGCTGGCTCTCCGCAGCACGCAGTCCTCGCTGCCGTAAACGGAGAGCATCGAGAGTTCGTCGCTCAGGGGCTTTGTCGGATAAGCCGCGAGAAGAATCAGCCCGCGCAGCGACTGGGCGTTCTCTGCCGCATAGTCCGCGGCCATCGCTCCGCCCAGTGAATGACCGCCGATGTACCAGTTTTCATAGGAATGCCGCGCCATAACGGCGTCGGCGCGGTGAAGGCCGAAAACCGCCAGATGAAACGGCATTTTCACCAGGCACACATCCATGCCCCGGGCCGCGATCTGATGCAGCAGCGGCGCATAGGCCTTCTCATCGACCCTGCCGCCGGGATAAAAGATCAGCGCGCTGTCTGTGGACGGGCCGTCAAAGCAATAGCCGTATTCCGTCTGTTCAACGGAAACTGTTTTGTCGGAGCGAAGGGCATCCAGCGCGCTCTGCTCGGCGTGCGCGTAACTCGAGGTATAAAGGAGAAAGAGGCCGAATACAGCAAGCACAACGGCTGCACTTATGATGCTGAACCGTCTCAGCGGCCTTTTCTTCCGCTCCTCCGTCTGCTTTCCCATGGATTTCGCTCACTCGCTGCGCCCCAGCATAAAGCAGAGCGTCCCTTCTCTGTACACGGCAAACAGCAGATCCTGCACCATATAGCGCGGGCCCTCGCCCTCCGTCCTGCTGAGCTCGGCGAGCACCGCGCGGTCCTCGCCCAGCACATAGACGGTTTTCGGCTCGCCGGCGTAGCGGCCGAGCAGCCAGCAGAACCAGCGCGCGATCCAACGGTCTTTCCGACGGCCTTTTCCCTCGCCGCAGAGCCAGCGCTTCATGATGTCGCCCAGGCTCTCCTCCGAAGGAACGAACACAAGATGCTCGGCCGTGATCCCGTATCGGGCGACAAAGTCGCTCAGATAATTTTTCTTTCCGTAGGCCTCCGCCGCAATGACGGACTTGCCGGTGGCGGAAGCAAAAGACGAGGCCATCTTTGCGAGGTTATTGATATAGTTCACGGTTTCATTTTTCAGCATAGAATCCCCTCCCGTACCCTTGTTACTTTAGCACACATTGCCGACGCCCGCAAGAAGCAAATCCTTCGTGGGCGAAGGCTTTACATCAGCTCCATGCCGATCCCGACGACGCCCCAACGCGCCTGCTCCTCGGGGGAATAATAGGCGTTCATATCCTCCGGCGAGGCATTCGCCAGCGTATCGGGCGTATAGCCGCACTCGAGCAGCGGCAGCGCGCGGTAGAGCTCGGCAAAGGAGGGAAACACGTCAAGGCTTCGGACGATGACGCGCAGCACCTCCGTTTCATCGCAAGCATCCTCGAAGCGGATCACATTGCCGCACTGTATGCGCCGCCGCTTTTCGTCCCAAAGCCGCAGTTCGATGCGCTTTTGCCCCGATTCGATCATGGCAAAGGGCGCATGTTGGAGGCGCATGCAATGCTGCGGCCTGTTCAGCCACAGCTCCGGGCCGCCTGGGACTCGCAGCTCGACGCTTTGAATCTGGCTTTCATAGAACAGCCAGTCGTCGATCTGCAGCGCATCCTCGGCGCGGCCGAACTCCGCCTCGCAGTACTCCGCGGACGAATAGTAGGCCAAGCCGTCGAAGATCTCGCCGTCCTTTGTCGTGAGTCTCAGATATTGTCCATCGTATGCTTTAAGCCTCACAGCTGATCCTTCTTTCCCTGTTTTTCGCTCAGTCCAGCAGCTTCAGCGGCACCCACCTGCGGTAGTCCCCGGAGACAAGGCTGTAGCGTATGCCGTTTTTCTCACCCTCGATGCTGTCGTGAAAGCGCGTTTCGCCGTGACAGTGGGCGTAGATCACCTGCTCCGCACCGTATTCCTCCGCCATGGCGGTAAAGGCGCTCTCCTCTTCCAGAATATTCGTGGGCGGGTAATGCAGAAACATCACATATTTGCGGTAGCCGTCCGCCCTGGCCGCCTCAAAAGAGGCTCTCAGGCGCTCTGTCTCCCGTTCGACAAGCTTTTTCGCCTGTTCCTCTGCTTTCTCGTCCCATCCGATGATGCGCCCGCGCCGGTCAAGATAAAACGGTCCTTCAAAGGTATGCCCCTTGGTGCCCACCAGTGCATAATCCCGGTACGCGTAATAATTATTCTGCAAAAACGCGAGCCTTCCCGCGAAGCTTTCATTGAGCCGGCCGGTTTTGTTCGCGTCCCAGAACATATCGTGGTTGCCGCGGATGAGGATTTTGCGGCCGGGAAGCTCCGCAATATAGCGAAAATCCTCCTCGCACTCGGCGAGACTTCGCCCCCAGCTGTGATCGCCCACCAGCACCAGCGTGTCCTCCTCGCCAAGGAGCGCGGCGCAGTTCTTTTTGAACTTCTCCTCGTGGTCTTTCCAGACACGCTCCTTCATCTGCGCCTTTGCCTTCAGCGGCGACTGAAAATGCAGATGCAGGTCTCCGATCGCGTATAAACTCATCGGCTCCATCTCCTGCGTCAGAAACGATGTATTATGTTTATTGTACTAAATTTCAGACTGTTTGACAAGCAAAGTAAGAAACCGGTATTCTGTCGAATTCCATGCTGCCGGACGGATTGTTTTTATAGCCTGCGGATGCTATAATCAAAAGGAAAATGAAACAAGGAGGGTCAGTTCATGGATGAGAGATCCTATATTGCAAGAACCAGCGGTCTGAAGGCCAGAGACTACCTGGGCTATGCCATGGTGGACGCGGCCGGCTGCCTTGTGTTCAGTCTGGTGACGACGCTGCTGCAGAAATACTACACCGACATTTTCCATCTCAGTCCCCTCTTTATCATGCTGATGTTCATCGCGGCCCGCGTCTGGGACGCGGTCAACGATCCGATGATGGGCCGCATCTGCGACACCGTGCAGCCAGGAAAATACGGCCGCTACCGTCCGTGGATCCTCTACGCGGCAGCTCCGCTGGCCGCGGCCTCGGTGCTGATGTTCATCAAATGGCCCGGCCTGGGTGAACCCGGCCGTGAGATCGCCACGGCGGTCTATGCCACGGTGACTTATATTCTCTTTGGAATGATCTACACCGTGCTTCAAATCCCCTACGGCTCTCTGGCCTCGGTCGTTACCACCGACGCCTCCGAGCGCAGCAAGCTCTCGGTCTGGCGTTCCGTCGGCGCGGCGCTGGGCTCCATCCCCGTGCTGCTCATTGCCAGCTTCGCCTATGCCAAGCGGCTGGACGCGGCCGGGAATGTGGTCATGGGCGATAACGGCAAGGCCATCACCGATATGCAGTATGCCCCGGTGATCAAAGGCGTCATCCTGATGTCGATCTGCTCGATGCTGCTGCTGTTTCTGGCCTTCCGGCTCAATCGCGAGCGAGTCAAAACCAAGCCGCAGCCCCCGGAAAGGGGCGCCGCGCGGAAGGCTGTCCGTCAGCTCTTCGCAAACCGCGCCTTCGTCGCCATCAGCCTCACCGCGATGCTGCTTCTGGCCGGGCAGATGTTTACCCAAAGCTTTTATACTTATCTGTTTGACGATTACTTCCACGCCAACTGGATGAATCTTGCCTCGCAGGCCTGCACCTATTCTCCGATGCTCGTGATGATGTTCCTTCTGCCCGGACTTGCCCGGACCGTCGGCAAGAAGGAGGTCTGCGCCGTCGGCGTGGCGGCGGCAGCCGCTGCCAATCTGGTGCTCTTCTTCCTGCGCGGGATGGAGCCCTCGACCCTCATGTGGATTTTTCTCGCTCTCTGCTTTGTCAGCGGCTGCGGTCTTACCACCGTCGTGATGCAGTTATGGGCCATGGCCACCGACGCCATCGACGACATCGAGGTGAAAACCGGCGTCCGGGACGACGGCACCGCCTACTCGGTGTTCAATTTCTTCCGCAAGCTGGGGCAGGTTTTGTCCGCCATCTGCGTCAACGGCGCACTGCTTGGCATGAATTACCGCTATGAAAAAGGCGCGGTGCAGACCCTGTCCAACCTGAAGACCATGTACGATCTGGCTACCCTGATCCCCGCGGTGCTGTTTGCGCTGATGGCCATCATTCTGTTTGTCTATTACCCGCTCAGCCGGAGCAAGGTGGAGCAGCTTCAGGAACGCAAGGAGCTGCGCCTGAAGGAATCCTACGAAAACCGCCTGATCGACATTTGAAGAACAAACATAGCAAACCGCCCTTTCCGAGTCTTCGGAAAAGGCGGTTTTTCAGTCTATGCTGTCTCCGGCGCGGATAAACCACACCGGCTCGTCCTCGGGGCGGCACGGAACGCTGACATGACGTCCGCCGGGAATGGGTTCCCCCTCCCCGCGGAGCTGCCAGCCCAGCTCTGCCTCCGGCAAAAGCACGCTGACGCAGTCCGCGCCTCGGTCAAACACCGGACAGGCCAGAATTTTATCGCCGCAGAAGAAGCAGTCGCTCTCCGGGTCATAACCTGGCTGCACCAGGAACACCGGGAAAATCAGCGGGTCATGCGTGCGGACGCTGCGCTCCATCTCGCGGTGGAGATAAGGCACCAGCGCCTCCCGCAGGGCAAAAAACCGTCTCACGGCGTCCATCCGCTCCGGATAAAGCCATGGCATGGTGGCCGGCTCCCCCGGCTTCCAGGAGTGAAGCACAAAGCGCGGCGTAAAGACCCCGTACTGGAGCCAGCGCAGAAACAGCTCCGGCTCCGGCTTCGGACCGGCAAAGCCGCCGATATCGGCGCCGAAGAAATAGAACCCAGACAGGGACATGGTCATCGCCTGGTAATGGTTAAAGCGCAGATCCTCAAAGTCAGTCAGATTGTCCCCGGTCCAGGTGGTAGCCACCCGGGGCGTCCCGGCGATGGCGCAGCGGGATACATGAAAGGGGCTGGGGTTCCCCGCCTCCCGGCAGGCCTCGCGGCTGAGCCGCGACATGAGATAGGAAAACAGCGGCCGGATCCGGCGGGCCGGGATCTCGCGGCCAAAGCCGCAGGCGTATACCTCCGCGTCCCAGACGTCATATTCGTTGTTGTCGTTCCAGATGTTACGATAGCCCCGATCCGCCAGCACACGACGTATCTGATTCTTCCAGAAGGCACAGGCGTTGGGATTGGTAAAATCCAGATAGCTCGCCATGCCGCCCCAGAAGGGAAACAGTGCCGGCCTGCCTTCCCGGTCATGCAGAAACAGTCCCCGCTCGGCCATCTCCCTGTACAGCGGATGATCGGTGAGGAAGGCGGGCTTAACATTGGGCAGCAGCTCCATGCCGCGCTCTCTGAAATACGCCGCCAGGTTCTCCGGAGACGGGATTTTTTCCGTATTCCAGTGAAACACGCAGCGCTTGTCACCAATCTGCGTATAGCCGCTGGAAAGATAAAAGCCGCCGGCGCGGATGCCGCTTGCCTCGCATTTGACAGCGAACTCGCGGAGACGGGCGTCGGTATCGGGTGCGTCGGTGTATTCCATCGTGCTGCCGCAGTAACGAAACGCCCATTCCGGCACCGGAGCCATCTCGCCGCAGAGGGCGGAAAAGCGCCGCACGATCTCTGCCGTGCTGCCGAGGATCAGGTAGAAAACCATGTTTTCTTCTTCAAAACGGATGGAGTTGAAGGGCTGGAAATAGTTGTCGTGCTCACGCCCGAAGTCCACCCGGCCGTTGCTGTAGGTGTCATAGTAGAGGCCGTAAGAGCCCGCGCGGTTTTCACAGATATAAAAGGGCAGCTGCTTGTAGAGCGGGTCGCTGTTCTCCGCCCGGAAACCCATGGCGTCTCCTGCGCCGAGCGCGAAAGTCTGCCCGGCCTTGTTCACATGGCCGCACTTGTCGCCGAGGCCGAAGATCCGCTCCCCTTCCTCCCGGCGGGTGAAGTGAACCGAGCCGTCGCCCAGCTCTCCGGCAAAATTATAGGCAAGGCCGTCCCGGTCCTGATAGAGGATGCCGTTTTTCGTCTCGGCCGTGATCCGGAAATTGCGCAGCTGAATCCGGAAGTCCACCCCCGAGAGCCGAAAAGACAGCTCTTCCTCCGTTTCGGTGACAAGCGGGCTCCGGGTGACAAAGCCGTCCAGCGAGAGCTTATCGCGCCCCTCGAGCGGGCAGTCGGCTTTTCCCGGGCAGACGCTCCAGGTGGGAAACAGCGGCTTTTCCGGGCGCAGCAGCGCCACGCGGAGCATGTTCTCCAGAAAATCAATGCGCATGTTGACGCCGTCCGCGCTGTAAACGCGGGTGGTGGGCGTCGCAGAAGTCAGTACAAAGCGATGATCGAATTTCATGCCTTGGGATCTCCTTTGGTCAGGAAATTGCGCAGCATTTTCGCATAGGACGCATGACCCATTCCGGTGCCGCGCGGGCCAATCCGGAGTACGGGGGTCAGAAGCCCCGGTTTTGCCTTTTCCCAGCGGGGCAGTCCCGTTCCGTTTGGGTCTCCGCTGCGGGCAAAGTTTGCCAGGTAGTCCCCCATCTGCTCCGCCGCCTCCCGATCCCGCGCGCCGTACGGCCGCCAGCTGCCGTCCAGGGTTTCGAACACATAGCGCAGATCCGCCGAGTGGAAGGCGCGGTTGTCGTCTCCGGGGGCGTTCAGGTCGAAATAATAGACATAGCCGCTGTTTTCGCGGGCGAAACGGTTGCCGATGAAGGCCATAATCGGGGCGTACATATCCGCGTTCGTATAGCCGATCATGTAGTCGATCGGCAGAGGCTTTTGCATCAGCTCCTCGATCGGCGCCGGGATCAGCGCGCCGTCTACCACGGGCATCGTGCAGTAGGTGTTGTCCTTCCGAAGCGTTCTGATGGTTTCCACCGTGTCGAAGAGACGGTCTGTCGGAAGCTGACGCAGCTCCTCCAGGCTCTCACAGCCGGCCAGAGACATGAACTGCTCCCAGTATTCGTGGGTGTCCTCGGCCCGCCTGGGCAGCGCGAACCGGGGGAAGAGTCCGCCGCCGGACATCATGGCAGCCCTCCGAAACAAGCCGGCATTGGCGGCGTTCAAGCACAGATACTGGATGGAAATGGCTCCCGCGCTCTGACCGAGCAGCGTGATATTCTCCCTGTCCCCGCCGAAATCGGCAATATGCTCCTTCACCCAGCGAATCGCGGTCAGCTGGTCGTCCAGGCCGAAGTTGCCGTCCCGACCGTACTGCCTTTGAATGTCCCGATGGGTCAGATAGCCCAGAACGCCCACGCGGTAGTTGATAAACACCGTGATGATCCCGCGCCGTGCGAGCGCGGAGCCGTCAAACGGCCCTTCCGTATTCATCCCCGAGTCAAAGCCGCCTCCGTGGATGAACAGAATCACAGGGCATTTCTCCGCTTTGGAGGGGGTATAGATGTTCAGGTTTAGGCAATCCTCATCATAGCGAAAGCTAATGCCTTCCCGGTATTCCTTTTTATAAAAACGTCGGGTGGGGTTTTCCAGATGCTCGTGCACCGCCCGGTTTTGCGGGCAGGCAGGGCCGGGTTCCGTCGCTTCCAGCACGCCATCCCAGCGATTCACCGGACAGGCATAGGCAAAGCGCGCCGCATGCGCATAGGGCACGCCCAGAAACGCCCATCCGGACGCGGTTTTCCTCCCATGGATCTCTCCGCAGCCTGTGTGGAGAAGGATTGTTTCATGATCTTCCATGCTTCCGCTCGCTCCGTTTCCCGCAGCCTTCGCCGCAAATTCCGGTCATATGATTTTGGCTTCTTTCTTTTTCGGCGCCGGAAGATCGTCCGCAATCCCCTGCACCATCCGGCACAGCAGTTCCTTCCGGTCCACGTCCGCCAAAAGCATTTCCCGCGCCCCGTCATAAGGCAGTTCCATCTGTACCGGCAGCCCCGCCTCATGCATCAGGCGCAGCGCAGACTGTGTGGGTTTGAGCAGCAGACGGTCGTCATACACACCGCCAACCACTTTCCCCTGACAGTAGAGGACGTATTCTCCCATCATCGGACGGCAGCGAATCCCCTCCTGCGCCGACAATTGCTCCAGAACAAAGTTCATATATTCTTTCCTTGACGCCATTGTAACTTCCTCACCGCAGATTCGATATTCTCTGTTTCCATGTTAGCATATCGCCGGGGGGGACGCAAGTCCCGGTGCATTTTTTGAGCATCGCACACTGCTTTCAAACCGATCTGTCGCGGAATTCAGAAAAAGGAGCTGTGGAAATCGCGTTTCCCACAGCCCCTTTTCTATCGTCGGGATGATTTAAATATACTGCTTGCGGTCCAGATGATCGTACCACTTCTCCAGCCACGGGGCCAGCAGGGAAAGGCCCTTCATGTCCAGATTGAACATATAGACCGTAAAGGTGACCGCGAAAAAGGCCAGAGCGGCCAGCAGCAGCTTGCCGAGAATCTTCAGGCAGTTTTTTGTCATGGTTCGCTCCTCCGATTACCAGGATTCCTCGTCGTGCAGGATCTCCAGAGACGGGTCGACGGGCTCCTCCTGCATGACGGTGCGCATATAGTTGTTGATCTGATCGCGTACGCCCTGACGGGAGATGATGCGGGGATCAAACAGATCGTGGCTGACCCAGACCAGATGGATGCCCAGCTCACGGGCGCGCTCCTCAAACATGCCGTGCATACCGTCGAGCGCCTTGCAGCTCATGTGCTCCCAGAGAATAACCATATCGGCGTTAAACTCCTGCGTGAACTCCCAGAGCTCGTCCAGCAGCACCTTGTAACCGCCGTGGGTGCGGTTGCGCATGATCATGTTTTCGGTGAGCCAGGCCATGTCATAATAGGCCTGCTCGCGGTTGGCGGGCGTGTCCTCGGTGACAAGCTCCCGGGTGGAAACCATGGAGAGCATATCGGTCAGCGGCACGATGCCCCAGCAGTTGAGAAGCCACACCAGAAAGTCCATATAGAAATGGGACTGCACGCCCCAGATGATGGCGCGGTGGCGGTACTCACGGGCGGCCATTTTCTTCTTGGCATAGGCGCGGTTGGCCAGCGCCGTGATCTTGCGGTCAGCCTTTTCAAAGGCCGGGATCTTGCCGCAGATGGCCATGTAATTGGTCTCGGTGTAGAGCGCGAGGTTGGAGCCGAAGACCTGCGGATAGGGGGTCTTGTTCATCTCCAGCCACTCCAGACGGCACTTGGTGGCGTAGTTGACGCGGCGGGCGCACTCAAAGTAGTGCTTCCAATCCCACTTTTCGCCGGTATGTTCTTCGATGAAGGCAATGGCGTTGCGAATCTCCTGCGCGGCGTACTTCTGCACGTCGTCCTCGCGGTGGCGCAGGGGCGCTGCCAGCTGAAACACGGGGATGCCGTCCACGTTCTCCAGGCGGCGGGAAATCACGCCGTTGGAGAGCAGAGAGCCGTCGCAGGTAGTGTTGCACTGCACGGCGCAGGCGCCCAGGATAGGCGCGTCGTCATCAATGGAGACGCCGGCCTCGGCCTCGGGCATGGGGCAGACGTCGCCGGCCAGGCCGAACTGCTGGGCCACGTCGATATAGTGCACGGCGGCGTGCTGATTAAGCAAAACGGAAACATAGGTCGAGGGCGTCTCGCGGCTCAGGCCCTTCAGCGTCGGGAAGCCCATCATCACCGCAGTCATCTCGTTTTCGTCCACCAGCACGACCTTCTTGGAAAACTCCGTGTCGTTGCCGATGCGGCGGTCGCCGCGGAAGAGATTGTCCAGGAGCTTCGCCACGTCGTCGATAATCAGATCCTGCTCGGTGTGGCAGATGCGCAGATACTCGCCGCGCAGGCCCTGGGTGTGGCGGTCCACCATCATCGGCACAGCCAGATAGTTAGCCATCCAGCGATAGCGGAGCATGGCCTTGATGTTGCGGGGCTTTATAATGAATTTGGCCAGGATCACGAGGATGCCCAGCCAGCGGGAATAATCGTACAGAGTATCGACCAGACCGCGCCATTCGCGACGTTTGCGGACGACGGCGCCGTCCTTGTAAAGGTCTCCGTAATGGATATCGCCGAGGATTTTATTCATGGCGGGCACCTCCCTGAATCTTCTTGATCTCCACACTCTCCACAAAGGCCTGAACGCGGGTACGCATCTGGCCGGAGGAGGCGATGGCATAAGGGCGGTCAACGGCCAGGACGGGATAGCCGTAGTCGTCACGCAGGATGTGGGAGCCCAGCATCTTCTCATAGGCCCAGGGATCGCAGAATTTCATCTGCTCATAAATGATGCCGTCGGCCTCGTATTCCTTCGCCAGCGCATCCACATAGGCGCGGCGGGCGTTCATCTTGTCGGTGTTCATGTAGCGCGGGCACTGACCACGGTTCATGTAGATGCGGCAGATCTGCGTGAGCGCATCCTCCTCATCGTTGAGTTCGATAGGATCGCGGCCGGGCAGGGAGCCGTAGCAATAACGGTCGGCGCAGACGTAGGCGCCGGAGTCCTCCACGAGCTTGATGAAATCGGTGTCGTCGATTTCGGAACCGACCACCAGCACGCGGGCGCGATAGGAGCTCTTTGCATCGGGTTCACGGGTTTTGAGCTCCTCCAGCGTCTCTTCCAGCTTGTCGAGGATCAGATCTTTCGGGCAGACGTAGCTGCAGAGCGTGAGAACCGCAAACTCATAGCCGGTGATCCGGGGCCGAGGTCCCTTGCGGAACTCGCCGATGGCGCGGATCAGCTCGCACAGACGGTTGTGTTCCTTCACGGCGGCGCGGATGGCTTCGTCGGAGACGTCGATGCCGTAGTGCTCGTGCAGAGGCTTTAAAATGTGGTTTCTGCACTGCAGAACGTAGAGCTCCAGGCCATTATCGTCGGCCTTCATGGGGATTTCCATGTACTCGTAGAAGAAGTGCTCCTTGTCCTTGCCCATGGTCTTCTGCAGTTCCATGTTCTCCACACAGCGGTTCATCATGGAGCAGCCGTCCGGCGTGATAATGGCGTCCGCAAAGTTGTAGCCGCCTTCGATGGCGCGCTCCAGCAGGGCGCGGCTGTACTCGCAGAGGAAACTGGTCATGTAGTAAGTGGCCATCTCCATGGAGCCGGTGCGCGGGGCGCGCAGGCGGGCGGAGAAGGCGCCGGGCAGATTGAGCAGGGGTTCCGGGGTGTTTTCACAGACGTAGGCCACACAGATTCTGCCGTCGCTCTGTGCCTGGCGGATCAGCGCATTGTCGGCGTTTTGCAGCAAATCCTCAAAGAAAATCAGATGCTTTAAGTCTTTCAAATCGCTTTCCTTTCTTTTGCTTCGTTTTGCCTTTTCTCTCCTCGTCATACCGGGCGGCATAACATTATTTATTCTATATGAGGGGAAGAATAATGTCAATTCTTTTCATTTCGAGCCGGATATTCTTTTCCGCTTTTTTCGATTGTCAGGCCTTGTATTGCCTGCGCCGTTTCTCTCCGGCTGTTGAGCTGCCGTTCCGCTCACCAGATTCCGGGGATCACCTTGTATTTCACGCGTTTTTTATAGTCCGCATAGCCTGCAAGCCCCTGCTCCAGCACCGCTTCCTCGTTGCGGATGCGCTTGGCAATGATCGGCAGATACAGCAGCATAACCGCAAAGGAGAGAATCGAGCCCAGCACCAGCGGCATGGAGAGAAACAGCAGCACCGTCGCGGCGTACATCGGGTGCCGCACGATCCCGTAAAGCCCGGTGTCGATCACCTTCTGATGCTCCTGCACCTCGATCGTCCGGGAGAGATAAGTGTTTTCGCGCAGCACCTCGGCATAGAGCAGATAGGCCAGCAGGAACAGCACCGCCGCCGTCCAGACGCTCCAGCGAGGCATAACGATCCAGCCGAAGCGGAAGTTCAGCCCGGCAAGAACGAAAGCTGCGAAAAACATCAGCCCGCTCAGCGCGATCACCTGCTTCTGTTCGGTCTGCTCTTCCTTCGCGTTGAGCCGCTTGCGCAGCAAGTCAGGATTCTTCGCCATCATCACGAGCCCCGCCGCAAACATCGGCACAAACAGAATTCCGATCAGCAGCCAGCCCTGCCAGAACGCAAAGCTACCCGCCGGGAGGAAGATCAGCAGGCCCACAAGCAGCAGCCCGCTCAGGAATTTGAGCATCGCGCTCCAAAAGAGTTTTTGATCCATGTCTCGGCCTCCGTTTCCCGCAGCTGAGTGTGTCGAGATTTTTTCTTTATGATAGCATACCGCCCCGGGCGCTTCAAGCCCGGGGCGGCAAATATGGGCAAAATATAGCTCTGTCGCATTCACTCCCGCTCGCGTCCAAGTCCCCACGCCATCAAAAAGCACACTGATACTGATATTAATACAAATGCACCCCACATGTCACGTGGGGTGCATGTTTCGGTGGGTGAGGTGCATCCATCAATCCATCGCCGAAAATAGAATGTCACCGGTAAATGCGTCAACTCTATATTCATACTCGGATCTTCCGTATTCAAAATCCACCTCATACCATGAGGAACGGATATCACGTTCAAGCTCAATATCAATATCTGCCGCTTGATCTACAGAAAGTCCGGCATGATCCAACGCAGCCTTCAGAGCGATGTCTTTCCCAATCTTTTTAGGACCGCCAAAGGCGCAGCCGCAGACGATCAAAACCATTGCAAGAATAAAAACAACAAGTACAAGTTGTTTGAACAGCTTCATTTCTCTCCTCCATAACGTCATTAAGCGACGGCAGACAGCGCGTCATTGGCCGGTTCACATAGGCCAATGGCTTCACGATAAACTAACGGCTCCGTATTGATCCCCAAAACTTCACCGGTATTGGCTTCAACGAAAAACTCATATTCCATCCAGAATGTGCGCACCAGGAAATGAAAAAGGCCATCTTCGTACCGTTCGAACGGGCAGTCAAATTCATTGTTTTCAATTCCCGCGTAGATGAGAGCATTATGCAGGGCCTGCACCGAGGTCGTATTGGTAATCGTGTTCATGTTTTATCTCCTTTTCTGTTTTGTGTTTTCATTCAGTTGACGCAGAAGGAAAGAAAAGGTTACACATGAAAAAACAGGAGAGAAAAACTCTCCTGTTCAAGCTGTCGACAAAGTGTCGACAGCTTGAGAGGCAAAAACGGGAACTTCCGAAAAAGTTCCCGCTTTTGCATGGATTGAACGCGAAGG
>OCTX012258681.1_pt1 | contig 26698 bp, 21 predicted proteins | sample 1539691 | NCBI WGS metagenome assembly OCTX01 (sample SAMN02144231, study PRJEB22623) | gut metagenome | biome: sheep rumen | host: Ovis aries | place: New Zealand
TGAAAAAACCCCGAAGGCAGGCCATATCCGGCCCCTTCGGGGTTTTCTGTAAGTATTGTTTATTTATGCTGTAAATCGCAATTTATCTGCCTATAGTGGATTCATCTTTCACATGTATAATTATGCCATTTCCTTTACACTTATAATTCTACCATAGTATTCAGATCATGTCATAGTAATTAAGCAAATTCACCCTATCCTGGCCAACTTTCAGGGTCTCTATGGCACTGTTGTCCTTCCTGCCTTTTGCATTTTCCTGCACAAGATAGGTGTATACCCGCTGTACCCAGGCGACTGGAAGCAGAATGGGATATTTTTCCAGATACTTATACTTTCCGCGCATGCTGGATAAGGGAAGGAACACACTGTCTATAGCAGAACGCAGGCGCGCTGCTCCTTTTCGCAGCTTTCCGCCGGACTGCTTTTTCCTGCCCTTCTTCCCTTCGGCCGCCGCCTTCAGGGTGATGTTGCTGCTGTGGGCACGGTTCATGCTGGAGACGCCGTAGATGCCGCCGGTCAGCAGATCGTTCAGCAGCGGCTCTTCGTCTACGGGATCCTCTATCCACCCCTTTACACGTTCGTAACATGCCAGATCCGGCAGGAGGTACTTCTCACCGATCCGGTACAGGGCGGCGGTAAAGCGGATGCCCTTCATATCGGTCAGCTGCCGCTTTAGCCTCTCCCAATCGATCTGGTCCTCATAGGCCCTGGAAAACAGCAGGATGTCCCCGATCTGGCGGATCCCAAAGCCTGCGTGCAGGAAGTGCTTCCAGGCATGTGTGATCAGGTAGAACAGGTGATCTGTGGGCTCCAGGGTCCACACCTGTATGCCGCCGCAGGTCTCCTGCACGGCCCGGTCCCGGATCTCCTCCGGGAAGAAACGGTTCAGGTCGCCATAGGCCTCGGACGTGGGTGGAAAAAGGCTTTTGTGGATCTCTATGTACTGAAAGCTTTCTGCGTTCTGGTAGGAAACCTCATGCTCACTGTCGATATCCATATCCGGGTCAACGAGGGTTAAACCTGCAGCGATCAGAAGTTCATGGTATTTTCTAAATTCACCAGCACGGATCAGCAGATCCTCGTCAGTGGACGGTCTCAGATCCGGCTTTGGGTACAGCTCCCGCAGCACAAGGCCTTTGACGATGAGGGGCTTCAATCCGGCCTCTGTCATACGGCGGTACAGTTGCATGAATTCGGCCGTCTTTACCGCCTGCACATAGACCTGCTTTTGTACGCCGGCTTTGTGTACCGTCACGGCATTCCGCTCTCCTGCCCCCATGGCCTGCTCATAGGCCGGGCAGCCATAGACAGTATCATAGATCATCGGCAGAATGCTGTGTTTGGACGCCGCACGGAAGAGTCCTGCCCACTCTGTCGGGGTCAGGGCCTCGCTCCATGTGACTTTTTTGTTCTGCAGTCCGCAGCCAAATGCATCCATAAGGCGGCTGTCTGTCTTGTTCATATGCACAACTCCATTGATATTCCCATCTCTATATATGGCGAGTTATTATCCGTTGATCAGACCCATTTCCTTACCTTTGTTGACCGCACTCATCCGGTTCTGTACGCCCAGCTTTTTGTACAGGCTGTACAGATGGCTCTTTACCGTGGAAAGCTTCAGATTCAGCTCCTCACAGATCTCCGCATTGGTCAGACCACGGGAGATATCCTGCAGGATCACAGTCTCCATGACCGTCAGCTTCTCCTCGGAGCTGCGGTTCTTTGGCTGGGCTTCCTTGTTTTTCCGTCCAGCTTTCCTGGTCTCACGCAGCAGGACGTCGACGTAGTCTGCATCCGGCATGCGAAGCACGCTGCCATAATTGTACTTCTTCTTCCTCCGGAAACCGCCGGGAGCATTTCGCTCCATCCAGCTGTTGTAAAGCTCCAGCGCCTCCGCGCCGGCTGCGCCAAAGGTCGTGTACAACCGCACATACCGGTACGTCCGTCCCTGGATCATGGATTCGATGATCCTCTGCAGAGCTTCACCTCTACGGCCGATCTCAAGATCGATGATTCCCAGGGCAAACAGCACCTCGGCATGCAAACGGAAGCGCCCTGTCTGCCGAAGGTATGTATCCAGCATGGCGAAGACGAGCCTTGCCCGCTCATACTGTTTCAGGATCATGAAGCCGTTTGCCTTGCTAAGCAGAATACAGTAGTTTCTTTCAGAGACTGGCGGGATCTCATATTTTTCGTCCCTCAGCCAGTGGGAAAGCATCTCCGGATGGCCTTTACGGAACGCAAAGATGTTCTGGAGATCCTGTATGATCTCCCGGGAAAAATCATCTCCCTCACGGAAGACAATATCATAATAGCGGCCTTCCTCGTATGAGAGCTGGTTGAAACCATAGCTGCTGTTCAGGCGGCTGATCAACAGCCATCTGGCCGTGATGTCCCGGAAGCTGATGTGGGCATCGTCCATGACATTCATGTCCAGCAGCTCTCGTCCGATCTCTTCTCGCACCTCATCGGTCCGATCGGTTTCTACGTAATATTCGATCTTTGCCAGCCGGTAGCCCAGCATGGAATAGTCATCCAGATAGCTGTTCCAGATGGCTGCCTGGGCATTTTCTTCCTTCTTTTTGCAGGCAAACAGCCCCGACAGGTCCCGCAGTCCGCATAGATAGGAAATGCCAAAGCCAAGGAAATCGAAGATCCTGGCCTTACGCCCGGACTCCTGCAGAATATTCGAACCAATGGATTCCAGCATCTGCATCCATTCAGCCAGCGAGATCGCCGGATCCACATAGGCCAGGTTCAGGTAACACTCCTGGATCATGATGCTGTTTTCCCGATTGGCATTCCACATGCTCCGCAGGATCGACATTTGCCGATGCAGCTCCTCCGTATCCCCGTCCAGCAGACTTTTCATCCCTTTCAGGAATACATTGTAGGGCGTCCGTGATCCGGTAAACAGCTCTGCATCCAGCCGAAAATCATAGAAGGAGATGCGGTGATAATTTCTCTCGACGAAGGCACGTCCGGTATCCAGATCACGGATCTGTCCCAGAATGATGCCTGCATGGTTCAGGTCATTGTGGGCTTCATACCATCGGCTGATCGAAGCAAGACGTCTTCTGTCTGCATAGTGGTGGTATTTAGGCTCTTCGGCCCCATGGGCGCCTTCAGAGGCTTTTTCATCTGCCTTCAGCCGGGTATAGATGGCTTCGCGCAGCATATGGATCGCCGCCCAGCGTTCCTGGTATTTTCCGTAATTGATGAGCAGACCCTTTCGTTCCAGATGCCGGATATCCTCGTCCGCGTCCGGGATCTGAAATATATCCGCACAAAACCGGGCATTTATCCACGGGTAGCTCGCCGCAATCTGGAGTATCTGGGCTTCGCCGGCCGGCAGTGTATCCAGGATAGCGCTGTAGATGTAGTCGATCACCTCGCGTCGGTGCAGATAGTCGGAGGCATTCCGTTTGACAAGCTTCTCATCCAGAGAGGCATCCCTGGCCGCCAGGCGCAGGATCATGTCTGTGCAGCCTGGCCATCCGGAGGCCATCTGGTAAAGCTCACGTACCCGCAAGGGACTTCCATAGGCCGCGCTCAGATCTGCCACATCCCTCTGGTCCAGCATCAGGACAGATTGGGGGATCCACTCCATACGCCGTTTCCACAGGAGCCCCAGCAGCGCATCTGTGGGCTCATTGCGGCTGAGCAGGAAGGCACGATCACCTATTCCATCCGGCAGCCGCATCAGGAAATGCAGCAATGCCTTTTGAACAGCCTCCGGCATATTGGAAGGAATATTCTCAAACACTGTCCACAAAGGGCGGTGCTCTTTGCTCCCGGAAGTCGCCAAAACTGCATGGGTATCCGTTTCCCCATCGCCAGATTCGGCCAACGCCAGCCGTTCGTTAAGGATCTTTCCGATCTCTTTTATAAATTTTTCCTGCTCTGCACTTCCCTGTGCGCAGATAAATGCCATACCAAATCTTTTTACCTGTACCTCCGGGTGATTGCCGCACAGGATGTTTACGGCGACCGTTTTTCCGGAAGCCGCCGCACCCTCTATAAAAAGAGAAGGGAATCCCTTGATCCCCTCCTCCAGTACAGCTGTCTTATCGATATAGCAGTTTGTCACAGATGATGGCTTCTCCTGCATGTTCCACCTCAATACGATCTGTTCCCCTTACAGAAACAATGCTCTGTCCGCTTTTGGTATCCTACTCCTGCAGGATTCCTCTCTCCCTCAGCGTGTTCAGAAATTCATTGATGTCCTCTGCGGCAATATCCTCAGGCACATCGTATTCCTCCAGAACACCTTTGAGAATCCGGTCAAAGCTGGTCTCTGACTGGAGCATACGCCAGATATAGGACGCCACTTCATTTACCGTGATCAGCCCTCCAAAGCGGGCAGCGCCCTCCCCCGTGGGGATAATTATATATTCGCCTGCGATCTCCCGCAGAACAAATCCATCCTTAAGTTTCAAGGCTGGTTCCTCTTTTCTCCTGCCGGCTGCGGACGAGACCGCATGCCTGGTAAACGCCAATGCTCTTGCTTCTGCCCACATCACCGCCAGGGCCGATGCAGAACTAATATTATGCTTTCATTATATGAGACAGGAACCATATCGTCAATCCGTCAGGCTCAAAAATCATACTTATATATCTTGTTTCAACACACATATATTGTATATGTATTGTTCTATGTGATTTCACATAAAACTGCCATTTTCTGCCCGTCAGTGAAGCTGTAGCACTCTGTCTCGTCCTTTGCTCTGGATACAGCAGACAGAGGCCCTCCAGCATCCGCAGCTTGCAGTTACGCGGAATAGATTGCTGTCTCTTTCCAAGTCAGGCTTACCGCTCGGCATTCATGAGTGGTCTTCAGTCTTCCTCATCCTCTTCCGCATCCGGCTGCTCTGTGGCTGCTTTTGCAGCCTTTGCCTGCGCCTGTGCCTCGGCTTCTCCGTAGCCATAGCCATAGCCGTAACGCTTGTTCCGGCCATACCCATAGCCATAGCCTCTGCCGTAGCCATAGCCGTAGCTGCCGTAGCCATAGCCATAACCGTAGCCATAGCCATAGCCGTAACCATAGTGAGTAATACCCGACTCCATGCCGTTCAGCACGTAGCCCAGGATCTCGGTCCCGGTATCGGCAAGACTCTCCATGCACCGGGTGATCTGCCCGATCTGGGTGTAATCCTGCCGGATGACCATGATCACGCCGTCCATGAATCTGGCTGCAACGGAAGCATCGGAGACGACGCCTGCCGGAGCGGTATCGATGATGATGAAATCATACTCTCTCTCCAGCACCTCGAGCATACGCTCCATATAGACGCTTCCCAGAAGCTTTGCGCCTGCCTTTTCCGGACGGCTGCCCAGAAGAACCTTTACATGGAAATGGCCGTAATCCTGCAGCAGTGTCCGTGGATCTGCTTCACCCCGCAGCACCTCTGCCGTGCCCTTATCGGGCGTGGCAAAGCCCATGGCCTTTGCTACGGAAGGATTCCTAAGGTCGGCATCGATCAGGACAACCTTTTTGCCCTTGCGGGAGATAGAGATGGCCAGGTTTGCCGCCACTGTCGTCTTTCCTTCGCCGGCCGCCGCACTGGTGACCAGGATCTTTTTTGTTCCCTTTTCCTCCGCCAGCTTCAGCAGCCTGGTTCTGACAGAGCGCATGCTCTCACCCATGGCGGAACCGGTCTCGTTCTGGTCCATCAGGACCAGCGGCTTTCTGCCGCTTCTTCTCTTCTTAAACTGAACTCTTGGGATCTCTCCCAGATCCGGCACACTGGTAAATTCCTTGATATCTGTATCCCTGCGGATGGTCCGCCGGTTTACAGCATAGAAAAACAGGTAGAGCACGCCGAGGAAAAGTCCAAGCAAGGCGCCAAGCTGTGCATTCTTTATAAAGTTTTCGGTATTGATGGGCGTCTGGGGTATTCCGCTCTCATCCATCAGACGAAGCTGCGTATCGCCCAGAATGTATTCCGCCACCACCGGGTAATTCTTGACCACCGACTGAAGGATGTTGTAGGCAAGGTGCGAATCCTCTGCCACCACGTTGATGGTAAAGAGCGCGGTTCCCTCCATGGGCTCCGCCGTGATCGTTGCGGGCAGGGAATTCAAATTCAGGTCCTCCGCCACGATATCCTCCAGCGCGCCGCTGGTCAGGATGTAGGGGAAGGTCTTGGCGATCTGGGTCGCCGTTGCCCGGTTGTAATAATCGCTGCTGTAGGTGCTGGCCTCGGCCGTGCTGACGACAAAGGAAGCATACGCTCTGTACTGCGGCGTGTACCGCAGCCTGGTTACCGCGTAGAATACAGTGGACAGGACGCTCATCAGCACCAGGATCAGCCAGAGGTACTTGCCCAGGCCCTTCCACATATCATCCAGGATGATGGACAGCTTCTGCATGTCCTGATCCTGTTCATACCGGTAAGGCTGTTCGCCGCGGCTGTTTTCACTTGCCATAATGTCCTCCATAACCATAGTAGGCATTGCCGGCATACCCGCCAACGGTGCTTACCGATGAACCGGATGCGTAGTTCAGGATACAGCCCAGCACATGGGCATTGGTCCGGTTCAGTACGTCGATGGTGTCGTTGATATCCTTTGCCAGGATGACATCCTCGCGAATGACCAGCACCGAGGCGTCGGCGTGGTTCGCGATCTCTTCTGTATCGGATACCAGGCCCATGGGCGAGGTATCGATGATGATATAATCCAGCTGCTTGCGCAGGAAATTGATGATCCACTCAAAGATGCCGTTGCCCAGGAACTCATCCGCATTGAAAATGGCTGTCTTGGACAGCACCAGGTAGAGCGCCATGTTTTTGTATTTGCGGATCAGGCGGCCGGTACCGACCTTTCTCTGCAGTACCAGGGCAAGATCCTCCTCATCGGCGACTTCCAGATTGAAATACCGCCACTGGGTGGGCTTTCTCAGGTCGCAGTCGATCAGGGCGACCTTCTTGCCCTCTTCTGCCATGGCGATGGCCAGATTTGCCGCCACCGTGGATTTACCTTCATGCTCGCCCACACTGGTGACCATCAGCACCTTGGCGCCGTGGCGGTCCATACGGCTGCGCACACGGGTCGCCGCCATGCGGGTGGACTCGGCAAAGCGGAAGGAAAGCAGGGGATTGATCAGCAGCAGCTGATTTTTGCTCTTCTTCGTGCTTCTCTTCTTTTCCAGGTAGATGGTGCCCAGATGTCTGGCCGCCACCTTCTTGTTGATATCCTTCTCGTTTTTGATGGTATCCCGCATGTTGGAGAATACGCCTACATAGACCATCGCGAGGATCAGGCCCGCAATAAATACGATGACCAGGTCTCTCGTCTCATTCAGCGGATTTGCCGCTTCCTTTGGCAGGGCCGGATACTGGATCACATCCAGTACGATATTGTCCATCAGATAATCCGATACCTCGCTGTAATTGCGCATGATGGAGCTGATGGAGCGATAGGCCATAAGCGGTGAGGAGTCCGTGACAGAAAGCTCCATCAGGTTTGTTTCCTCGATGACCTGCGCCTTTGTGGTGGATGTGAAGGCAGGAATGCCCAGTTCCTCTGCCACGGATTTCTTCAGCACGGAGCTGTTCAGGATCTCGCCGAACAGGCTGGCTGCACTGGATGCCCGGGAAAGGTTGCTGTACACATCGCCGGTGGTTCCCTTGACGGTGACGACGAAGGTGGATTTTGCGGTGTACTGGGGGCGGTAGGTCAGGTGCAGGTAGACATCGGCAAGCAGCGTAAGGGATACAGCGAACATCAGGATCATGATCCATTCCCGCAGAATATCCTTTACGATACTCATAATGTCGATCTGTTCCAGGACCGGGCCCTGTTTGGATGACTGTTCCATGTGCTTATGCCTCCTCGTCCGTGACGACCACGATCAGCCGTACGGTACCGGTTACTGCGTTTTTACTGACGATCCGGTAAACCACCTCATACACACCGGGGACGGTGCTGTCCACGCCGTTTGCGATCTGCATCTCGCTCTCGTGGATGACCGACTCCTCTGCCTCCTCAGGGTTCGTGCTGAGCATGGTCTGGTAGTTTGCCGAATACAATGCGCCGTCGTCGTATCTGGTGAACTCGGTATTGTTCATGCGGACGGAATCCACATAGGACCAGGGATCGATGGACTCTCCCTTTTTGATGTATGTGATATACTCCGTCAGGTTGATGTCCGGCATAGAATTCAGCTCCGACTGCTCGTACAGGGAAAGGGTCACATCCAGTTTGGATGTATCGCCTGCGCTGTTGGTCACGCTGATCTCCGTGGAATAATCGCCGGCCGCCGTGGAACGGCTGCCCTTGTTCTCGATATCTATGCGGATCTTCTCGTTGATGACCCCATCCAGCATATCAATGGCGCTGATCCCTTCCAGGATGTCCGCATTGCTGGCATTTACGCTGAAGATCAGCGGCTCTTCCATGGCAAACCTGGGCGGACGGTAATCGCTGTAGACAAGGGTCCGTTTTGCCTCTGACACGTTGTTGTTGGAATCCACAACGCCAAGGGTGGCGATCCGCCGGTTGTTGGAGATGAAGTTGCTGATGTACTCCACCACGAGGTTGTCGCTGATGTTTCCGTCCTTCTGGTCATAGGCCGTGACGCCCTCGAGGATGACCTCCTCCGGATCGTTTACGGATATCGTGATCTCCTCCTGCTCCATGCGGATCTCAGGCATGGAATAATCCTGCCTCGAAAATTCGATGAACCGCATGACGCCAAAGGCGGCCACGGATAATATCAGAAGGATGAAGCATAGCAGCCTGGTTCTTCTCATCTTTTTGTAAGTCCTCTTCTGAATTCTGGTTTTGATCAAAGGGTCAAAACGATGATGCTTATATCAGCTGTTTCTATTAAATCTGCGCTAACAGCGGCTGATTCTGTGTATGTGTTATGTATGTGCGGTGTCTATAGTATATAACTGCTCATACTTTAACGTGCGGTCTGATGCATCCTGCATGTGCGGAAGGCATTTACAGCCTGAAGTGCAGCCGCCGCTCCGGACGGATCCCGTGGGGTGGAATAGTTTCGCCCTTCAGGATATGCCGCGGGTTCTCCTCCAACAGGAGCTCTGGCGCCCGGCTTCCATATCGCCGCTCCAGTTCTTCATACCCGTCTCTCAGCCAGGGTGTGCGCGCATTTATCCCATGCGCGTCAGAGGCCACAGCAGTGACCAGACCGTGGTCCAGCAGCAGATCGGCGCAGCCTTTGCACCGGCCGCCAAACCGGCCGAAGATACTGCCCTTGTTGATCTGAATGCGGCAGCCCATCTGGATCCATTCGTAGACCTGGGGCGGATAATCCTGAATGCTGTAATAGCGCTCCACGTGAGCGATCAGCGGGATCACACCGCAGTCCATCATATCTTCGATGCGGTCGTTCATCCACTCGATATCGGCATCGAAGGGAAATTCCACGAGATAGTAATTCTTCCGGTTGAGCCCGTACAGTGCGCCTCGCTGTATTTTTTCCTTTAGATCCAGATCGGCAAAGATCTCCATGCCGGGATAGATCCGCAGGGGAAGATTTTCCGCCTCCAGCGCTTCCTTCAGCCTGCGAAAATCCGCAGCCAGCGATGGAGACGCAAAGTTTTCGAACCTCCCCATCTGGTTGCTGTGCGGCGTGACGATCATGCGGGTGACGCCGCTGCGAAGGGCGATATCCGCCATCGCCAGAGACGTATCCATATCCGGCGAGCCGTCATCCAGCCCCGGCAGGATGTGAATATGAATGTCAAGCATAGCAATCTCTCTATGATACCGTGACGGTCAGCTCTGCAGGATCCGACTGAACACCCGCACCGTTCGTGGCGATAAAGTTCAGTGTGTAGGTACCTGGTGTATAGCTGTCCACCGCACCCTGGATCTGAATGCTGGTCGAGAGGGATGTGCCGTCGGTGTCGATGGCGTAGCTGACATAGGACAGCGGGTTAAATGCCTCGCCGGCATCGATCTGCACAGCCTTCTGGGTCAGCATGACCACGGGTTTTGAAAGCTCCAGAGTGACCTCTGCGCTGGCCTCCGCACTGTCATCGAAGGTATTCTTTACGGTAAAGATATAATACAGGGTTCTGGGCGTCGTGCTGTCTGTGTTGTATTTGACCGTCACCGCGCCGCTGATGTCGTTGCCAAAGCCGTCGTCTGCTGAAATGCTCTGATCTCCGGTCATCAGGGCGAGGATATTATCCTTGGTGGAGTCATCCACCACAGGCATGACCTCCGGGAGCTCGATGGACGGGCCTTCATAGTCGACCAGCTTCAGCCTTCGGCTGGCCTCTGTCCTGCCGCTCTCGGTATCCGCCGTATAGGTGATCGTTTTCTCCGACCGGGAGGAACCCGATACGATACTGGCAAAAATCTTTGCCTCCGACTCCATGCCGGTATCCGAGACGAGCGATACGCCCTCCAGAAGATTCAGGCTGCCCTGGCCGTCGTAGGTGAGAGTCTCCGGATCAAAGTAGAACCGGTAGGCAGCCGGCTCCGCCTCCTCCTCTGCGCTAACGGCAGTTTCCGCAGTACTGCTGCTGCCGACCAGACTCTCCATACCCGGGATGGCTTCATTTCCGCCAGGCTCTCCGTACACGGATTCCTGTGCCTGGCTGCCATGGGAAAACAATCCGGACAGGCCGGGGATATTGTAGTTGAACACGAACAGCAGAACCATGTTGGCAATGGCCAGAAGACTGACCACCCATTTCAGGATCCTTGTCCGCAGATTCGAATTGTCGTTCATTTTGTCACTCCATTTGGCCTCCCGCCGCTTCAGGCAGTGAGCCTCTCTTTATCCGTCCTTGCGGGAGACAGTCGGGACAGGCCCGGCTGTTTCTAAACGTATGCAGTGTTTAAACCTTTTTATAAAACATCTCGACGACCAGATCCAACAGTGCTTCCTCGTCGATATGGAATTCGGCATAGCCGTCTTCACCCTCCACGACCTCGCCGGCCACGGAACGGAAATCCCCTTCGTTGAAGCCATGGCTGGCAAACAGCGAACCGAGATAGGTAACCTCGGAAATGTCGATGCTGGTGACCATATTGTTGGCAAGAAGCCGGTAGAGAGTGATCGGGAAGGTCACGTTCTCCTTGATCTTTTGTCTGGCTGCACCGAGGAAGGACAGGAGCCACTGCTTCTGCCTGGCCATACGGTTGTTGTTGGAATCCAGGGCTTCGATATTTCTTCTTCGCACGTAGGTCTGGGCCTGCTGGCCTTCCAGACGTACGGTCTCCCCGACCTTGCCAAAATCAAACATATCCTCCAGGATCGTGACCTCTACGCCGCCGACCGCATCGTTCAGCACTGCGATCTGGGAATAGTCCAGGGCTGCATAGCCGTTGATGGGCAGGTCGTACATCAGGTAGGACACAGCCTGTGCTGTGTTCAGGCAGCTCTCCATGCCACCGTCGCCATAGCCATAGGACAAACAGAGCTGCATCCGGTCAACACCGGTGTAGTTGCCATTCTCATCATACATCCGGACGTTGGTCATGGCGTCTCGGGAGATATTGATCAGACGGGTCGTGCCGGTGGTCTTGTCGATGGAGACGATGATATCCGTATCTGCCATTCCCAGAGAATTGATCGAGATCTCCGAGATCTCATGGTCGATTCCCATCACAAGGATGTTGATCAGATCACTGTTGTAGCGATACTTTTCTCCCTTGTAGGTGATGGTGCCGTCATCATGGACTTCCCAGTCCTCGATCTCCGGTTTCGGCTCCTCGATGGGTGTCATGACCACGGATTCATTCAGATCCCTGGCGCCCTTTGCCCGCAGGTAAAAGAATGCACCGATCAGAGAAAGCAAAAACAGTATGATCACGATCAGAATGATCAGCAGGATCTTTCCTGCAGACAGGGGCTCTCTTCTTTTGCGGCGGCGCCGTCTCTTCTTTGCCGAACGGTCAGACTTTCCGCCGCTCTCTTCTGCATCGCTATGATGATGGTGATGATGATGGTGGTGATAATGCCGTCTGGCTTCCTCCACCTCTTCTCCCCGCTCGCGGGCTCCGATCTCCTGCTCCAGGAGCTGGTTCATCTCGGCATCCTCGACGACATCGGCTTCATTCAATTGTTGGTCTGTTGTTTTCTTCCGATCATCCATCAGTTTTCTTCTGCTCCGATGTACTCGAGATATTCCTCATTGGATCCACTCCACACCAGCTTTGCGTGCAGCAGATAGCGGTTGTCTGTGGCGTTGCCGACACAAGTCTCCAGGGCAAGGAGCTTGTCATCTGTGGTCACCTCCACATCCTCGCGGCGCTTCAGATCCCAGCTGTGCACCTCTTCCATCTCCTCAAGATACTTTTTGAATTCCTTCTTTTTGGAGAAATCGAAGGCATAGAGCAGGTGACGGTTGTCAAAGGTATAAAAGGTAAAGATCTCATAGGCATAGACCTTATCCTTTGTGTAGACGTAGATATAGGGATGGGCATCGAAATATTCCTGGTCCGCAAACTTCATCAGTCCGGCAAACATGCTGCCGTTGATCATATTATGGCCGTACAGCACAGTGAGAGGATCAGAAAAATCCTTCTTGTTGAGTTTTTCGGAATAGATGCATCCGGCGAAACGCCAGTTGCCGTACATATCGTGATTCAGGTAGAAGCTGTCATCCTCGCCGCCATACTGCGCCACCGGATAGTCGATGGCGGTGTCGGGGATCCGCACCCAGGCATACAGATCCGGGTTGATTTCTTCGAGCTTTGCAAAATCCACCAGATCGCCTGCACCGCTGAAGATCCCATCCGGAAGTCTTGCCGCTTCGCCCTCACGGGTGCCGGTAAACTCCAGACTGTTGATCTCTTCCTCTGTCGCAATACCTTCCGGATCGTAGGAACCGGAAATGGTGTCGGCGTTTTCTTCTTCCTCCTGTTCCTGCTGCATCTGCAGCTGGGCCTGCAAGGCCTCGTACTCCTTCTGGGCCTGCATGTCCTGATAGAGTCTGAAAACAATACCGCCAAGGATGATCACGATACCGATCAGCGAAAGGATCAGGAGCACCATCCAGATGCCCCCGGACTTCTTTTCGTTCTTCTTTCCTGCCATAGGTCAGTGAGTTCCTTTCTCCATGCACGAAAAGGAAGCCCGACGGAGAGCATTCCTCTCTGCAAGCCGCGTTAGTGGAACTATTTTTATCAGTTCCTTATCGTGCATACATAAAAGAAGGGCTGCCCGATTTTCAGGACAACCCCGTACGTTCTTTTCTTGACCGGCGATGGCTCCATGGGAAGCTTCCTGCCGGATCCGCCAGATCAGGCTCTGGCCTTTTTCATCTTGGAAGCGGATACATATGCAACGCCTCCAAGGATCACGATGCCACCAACTGCTGCTGCGGCGTCTGCCATCTCTCCGGTCTTCGGTGCCGGCGGAACATTTTTCTTGGGCGGGTTCTGCTTGCTTGGTCCGGCAAATACCGGGGCAGCTACGCTCATGGTCATCACAAGTGCGGCGACAAGTGCTAATACTCTCTTTTTCATCATTTTCCCCTCCTGTGTATTTTCTTCAGGTGTCCGGAATCTATAGGACTACGACATATGCAGAATAAGTTGCCATCCTGCGATGCCGCTTATTCCAAAACCATTCCCTTGTATTTTACTAAGAATACGTGAAAATTGCAATCCCCTCACGGGAAAATAAATGCCAATTCTCTCATTCTTTTGTATGTATTTTGTATGAATATTTTCCAATCTGCGTTTTTACCGGTTTTGCTTATTCCCTGCTGCTGCTCACCTGCTGCGCAGCGTTTCCGTTCCCAAGGATGGTATACTCGGGTACCATCGCCCGGATCTTCTCGCGGATCCCTGGATCCTCTGCCTTTGCCGCCTGGTACAATTCCATCAGTCTTTCCCTGAAGTTTTCACGGTCCAGCGGCTCCATCTTTGCCACAAAAATCCCGTCCTTTGAGGTGCGGGCCAGGTTTTTCTCGTTGATCAGCAGCTCTTCGTACAGTTTCTCGCCGGGACGCAGTCCGGTAAATTTGATCTCGATATCCTCGTAGGGCTTCAGGCCGGACAGCCGGATCATGTTCTCCGCCAGATCCAGGATCTTTACCGGCTCACCCATATCCAGGATGAACAGTTCGCCGCCTCCGGCCAGCTCGCCGCACTGGAGCACCAGGCTGACCGCCTCTGGAATGGTCATGAAATAACGGATCACGTTGGGATCAGTGACCGTCACCGGTCCTCCTGCTGCGATCTGCCTGCGGAACAGCGGGATCACAGAACCGTTGCTGCCAAGGACATTTCCAAAGCGTACACAGGCAAAGGTGGTTTCTGAATCCTTTGCAAAGCTTTCAATGACCATCTCACAGATACGTTTGGATGCACCCATGACGTTTGTCGGGCGCACGGCCTTGTCCGTGGAGATCAGTACCATCTTTTCTGCATGGTACCGGTCGGCAGCCTCAGCCACCAGCCATGTGCCATAGGAATTGTTTTTGATGGCTTCCCATGGACTGGTCTCCATCAGCGGCACATGCTTGTGCGCAGCTGCATGGAAGATGATCTGGGGATGATACTGCTCGAATACGAAATTAATTCTTTCCTTATCCTGCACAGAGCCGATCAGGGTCTCCAGATCCAGATCCGGGTACTCCCGTTTCAGCTCATTCTGGATATCGTAGGCGTTGTTTTCATAGATATCGAAGATGATCAGCATCTTCGGCGCATGGGCTGCCACCTGACGGCAGATCTCACTGCCGATGGAACCGCCGCCGCCCGTGACCAGGACGACCTTGTCATGGAGGGTGTTGTGCACGCCGGAAAGATCCACCTGCTTCTGCTCACGGCCAAGCAGGTCCTCGATCTCCACCTGCCGGAGCATGGATACACTGACCTCTTCATTGACCAGCTGATAGATGCCGGGCAGGATCAGGATCTTACACTTGGTCTTCTGGCAAAGGCCAAGAAGCCGCTTCTTCTCCTTGCCGGTCAGGGTCGGGATGGCGATCACGATCTCCTGAATGTTGTATTTTTCCGCATTGAAAGGAATCGATTCGGAATTTCCCACGATCCGTACGCCCTGCAGATAGGAGCCGATCTTTTTCGGATCATCGTCGATGATGCAGGGGATCTTACGGTTCATATGCTTGCTGTTCTTCATCTCGCGGATGATGTTATATCCTGCCGCACCTGCCCCGATGATCATCGTAGAGACGGGGGCAACTGCATGGGCAATCTCCCGGTTATGCTTGGATACACGGATCGCCCGGTATGAAAACCGCAGCAATACGCTGCCGGCCAGCAGCAGAACGAAAAACAGAAATGGAAAGCTCCGCGGGATATAGGCGCCCATCATGTACATGATAGCTGCCTGCAGGACTGTGGTAATGGCTACAGCCAGCATGTTATTGCGCAGTTCCAGACTGCTGGCAAAACGCCAGAGGCTGGTGTACAAATGGAAACCGGAGAAAACGATCAGATTGATAATGATGGTGATAGGCATAAACCGCCGTATGGTATCCAGAAACAGCGGATCGACAGCCGAAAGCTGCATGTCAAACCGGACCAGCAATGCCAAAAGCATACTAAGGCCCACAAGGACAGCATCGCAGATGATCAGCAGTCCGGCTCTTATGACCAATGTTCTGTTGTGAATATTGAAAATATCATCCATGATCAAACCTGTCTGGACAGCAACGACATTAATGAGCGTTCCTGCATAGTTTCTGCGGATACGGAAGAAGACAAAAAGCAATCAAAATGCATGTATACCTGTACCCAAATACAATAGCAATTATAATATATTATTGTATATACAAACAGGTATTTTATACAGCAGTAATATATTTTACCTGTTTTTTTCCTTAGGGTCAACCGATTTATCTCTATTCTACCAGAGTTTTTTGTATTTATGTAACTTTCTCTCTTAAGTTTTCTGGTTCCGGCAAGTGATCCATGCTCTGCCGCTCCTTTTCCAACGGCAGCCGGTATAAAATCAGAAGTCCATGGCCATCCGGCTGGATTCTTCCTCGGAAAGCTCAGTGACATGCGTCTTCATGACCCGGTATACCCGTTTGCACATATTGAGCACGCTGGGCCGATGGGTCGTCACGATGCAGGTCTTGTTCGGGCGCTGCTGCACGATATTTCGCAGCACCTGCCGCTCTGTGGAAACGTCGAGGGCGCTGGTGGCCTCATCCAGAAGAAGGATGGGCGCATCCCGCAGTACCGCTCTGGCGATAGCGATCCGCTGGGCCTGGCCCTCAGACAGGCCTCTGCCCCGCTCTCTGACCACGGAATTGATACCTTCCGGCTTTTCCTTTACAAAATCCCAGGCGCAGGCGATCTTCAGTGCTTCGATGATCTCCTCGTCTGTTGCCTCCTCCTTTGCAAGGCGCATGTTGTCGGCTATAGTGCCCGACAGCATCGTATTTCCCTGCGGTACATAAGCAAACAGGTGCCTCGTCTCGGCATTTGCCTCGATCTGTTCTCCATTTGACGCGCCGATGGTGACCTTTCCCCCATCGGGATGGACCAGTCCCAGGATCAGTCGGATCATGGTGGTCTTGCCCTCTCCGGAGGGACCGACCAGGGCTACGATCTCACCTGGCCGTGCGACAAAGGAAGAATTGGTGATCACACGGGAATCTTCCAGATAGGCAAAGTTTACATCATCCAGTTCGACGGTATATCCATCGTCCATATATGCATCGATCTCACTGCTGCCGGGGATATGGACCTCCCGCGGCAGATCCACCAGCTCGCGGATCCGGTGGGCGGATACAGAACTGTTCAGAAAGTTCGGGATGATGCCGACCACATTCCGGAAAGCACTGGAAAGCTTGGAACGCTGTCCCAGGAACAATGTCATGGTGCCATAGGTGATGGCATTCATCCACAGCAGATACAGACAATACAGGAAGGCAAGCATCTGCACGAACAGGCCGATGATGGACAGCAGCACATTCGTCTTGATCTGAAACATGTTATAGGTCAGCTGCAACTCGCGGAACCTGCCCTGCCATTCCCGCATCTTTCTGCTGTAGATATCCGCAATGCCAAACGATTTGATCGTATCAAAATTGTAGAAGGTCTCCGCCTCAAAGGTCATCATATCGCTGCTCATCCGGCGGACCTGCTTGCCGTACTCCCTCTGTTTTTTCACCACATAGTGGGACATCAGGATCATAAACGGCGCACTGCCAAGTGCGATAAACGCCATGACATGATCGTAATTCCAGATGACAGCAAAGGTGGCAATGAACTGATAAACAGCGATCACGATGGTCGGAAGCCAGCTGATCGCATTGCCGGATACCGTCCCGATATCGCTGTTGAAGCGGTTCAGGATATCGCCGTTGGAATACCGGCTGATCTCCAGCCAGTCGGCATCGATGATCTTGTCAAAGATATCCGCCTGGATATCGTTGTTGATCCGGATGCTCAGCTTGAGCGTGATCCGGCTGATCACATTGCCAAAGACCATGCTGAACACCGAACTGCTGATCATAATCGTCAACAGCAGGGCGAGACGCTCGGTCTGCCTGCCAGTAATGATATCGATGGCATATTTGCTGGCGATGCTGCTGACCAGACCCAGAGAAGTGCTGAGAATGCCCAGAAAGGTATAGAAAATGATGGCGCCCTTGTATCTGGCACTGTAGGAAAAGATCCATTTCCAGTCGTCAATGATCTCACCAAAGGTACCGTCACGCCATCGGTTCAGCAGGGTATTTATGGAATTAAAGGATGTCTGAAACCCGGGATCAGAACCCTGGGTGTTTTCATTATCAACAGGATCAAAATCAGCCATGTATACTCCCCTTCTTACTGGCCTTAATGCTTTACGTGTTAATGTTACTACATCTCTGTTTTTTTCTCAACCGCCACAATTGGTGACATTGTATACATTGTATAGTTAAATAAAATTGGCGGCAGGTCTTTTAGGGGATGACCTGCCGCCATGGGATAGGGTGAATTAAGGATATAGACTCCCGCAAGGGTGTACGGGAGCAGATATAATATAAGAACCAGGGATCAGTCCTTATATTCGGTGGAATAATAGGGAATGCACAGCGTCTGGCCTCTGGTCAGGCGGTCTCCCTTCAAATGATTGATGGATGCTACCTCGCTCATATACTCGTCGATGGACCGGTACTCTTCGGTCATATGCTCCTCTGCAATGGTCCAGAGCGTGTCGCCGGCATCCACGGTCACGCTGGTATAGTATTTATAAGAAGGCTTGTCCATCTTGTGTGCCTCAGTCTTTGTGGCTGTCATGAACAATGCAAAGAAGCAGGCGGCTACGATCAGCAGGAGCACAAGGATCATGCTCTTGAGCCTGGCCTCCCTGCGTCTGTAGCTGCAAAGACGCCGCCGGGCGTTTCTGCGCATCCTGCGCGCATGCTCCTCTTCTTCCATGCGGCCTGAACTTCTCCTGAAGCTGGCGTTCTCCCTCTCATAACCGGTATAGCTATCATATTCTGTATTGAAGCAAGCTGCTGCTGTCATCGTAAATACCCCCCTGTGAATAAAGCAATATTCCTTGTTCTCGAACGACTCTGCATCCCCAGCTGATCTGGCGGGATGCGCCTGCGGTGTTCTCCCCTCACCGCCTGTAATCATTCTAGCAAATCATGTGTACATTTTTTTGCACATCGCTGTGTGTATAATGGATCCTCCGTTTGGAATGTCTGTTCGGAACATCCGTTCGTATATTGCAATTATATTACGCTGATATTACGATGTCAATGGTTTTCCGTACGTTTGTTCGGAATATTTGTTCGGAATTTCGTGTTGCATTTTTCCATAAAGCAGTGTATACTTGGAGCCAGGAAATTATGTAGACATCGGCATATGCATATTCTTTTATGCAGATCCGCCGTTTTTTGCGTGCAGGCCGTAATGGCTTGCCGTGAAGGAGGTATATATGGCAGGCAGAACGAAAGGACCCATCAGCAAGAAACAGCAGGAGATCCTTGATTATATGAAGAGTGAGATCCTCACCCGCGGCTTCCCGCCGTCAGTCCGTGAGATCTGCGAGGCAGTCAAGCTTAAATCCACCTCTTCCGTACATGCTCACCTGGAGGCACTGGAGAAGAACGGCTACATCCGCAAGGATGCGACCAAGCCGCGTGCGATCGAGATCATCGATGACGACTTTCTCAATACCCGGATCCGTCATATGATCCCTGAGCTGGAGACCGCAGCCTCCACAGAGTATGCAAATGTCCCGGTCATCGGCAATGTAGCCGCCGGCCAGCCTCTTCTGGCAGTCGAACAGATCGAGACCTACTTCCCTGTTCCGGTCAGCAAGCTTCCCAATGCCCAGACCTTTATGCTGAAGGTCAAGGGGGAAAGCATGGTCAATGCCGGCATTCTGGATGGGGATTATGTCCTGGTTCGTCAGACCCAGGTAGCCGCAAACGGTGATATCGTCGTGGCGTTGGTCGATGATTCTGCTACCGTCAAGACGCTCTATCATGAGAAGGATCATGTCCGTCTCCAGCCGGAGAACGATCACATGCAGCCCATCATCGTACGTCCTGGTGACAGCTTCCAGATCCTGGGCGAGGTCATCGGCGTGATGCGCTTCTTCCTATAGAGAAACGGCGGAATATCGCTCCGCTATCTTTTCCTTTTGGATAATAAAAATCGACAACAAAAGATCGGACATGGGCAGCTTGACTGCTCCATGTCCGATCTTTTTTCTCATTTGTTCTTTTGTTTGTTAGTCTTTATCCGACTCAATCTACCTGTTCAAAGGTATAATCCGGATTGATCGCCTGGATGTAATCTTCCATCTCTGCAGCCGTGCGGAAGCCTTCAAAGTCTCCCACCTTTTCTACCGTTATCACGTTTGATGTCGTGTTGTAGTTGTCCAGATCCACCTTGCAGGTGCCATCGGGCTCGATCACGATATCCATAAACTGGGCATACGTCAGGAAGGAGAAGGTAACCGTCTCATCCTTGGCTTTCTTGTCCTTCTTGTTCGCCTTTATGGTGTAGGATCCGTGACAGCGGTAGGCGATGTACAGCTTATTTTTTACATCTCCCTCATAATTGCTCAGCAGATAGGTGCTGGCATATTCGACGGAGCGCAGCTTTGTGTTGTTGTATTTCGTGATCCTGGACGCCTCGGAGTTGGCGATCTTCCGCATCTCTTTCAGAATATCCTCAGGAATCTCTTTATAGGATTCCAGATATTTCGGAAGTTTCTCCGCTTTGTAGGTCTTCTTCAGCTCCTTCGGATAGCAGCCGTATTTGCGGATGAAGGCCTCGTCAAAGCCGTTATTCTCCTTCTCTCCTTCCGTATGGATCTCAAGCGTTACCGTATCATCATTGGCGAGTTTTTCTGTCTTGTCCGCCTTATACTCCACGGCCTCCCTTGCTTCATCGGAAAGCTCAAAGGCAAAGGTCGCCAGCGGGGATATTCCATCGAATTTCGGAGTTACGCAGGCAAAGGCATCAAAGATCTCTACCTCCGGAAGTCCGGATACCGTATACTGCTTCGTCGTGGATTGGGGAATCCTGCCGTATTCGTTGCAGTAATCCTTAAAGCTGCTGCCGAATGTTGATACGGCCGTCACGGTCACCACATCACCGTTCTGCAGGTAAATACCCGCATTATCGGAGAAGCTGATGTGATCGGCTCCATTCTTCGTATCGGTAAGTGCTGCCGTTCCGTATCCGTTGTAGCCGTCAAAGGCCAGCTCGACATTGGCAAATGCATCAAAGGTCTGGGCAATGGGCAGGTCCGCTACCACGCACTCCATCTCTGTGCCCGTCAGCTGGATCCTGTATTTTCTCAGCTCACTGTTGTCGTAGTCATAGGTTACATGCACCACGTCGCCGTTTGTCAGATCCGTGGTCGTATCGATATGAATGGTAACGGCCGATGTCACTGCATCGATCACTGCCGTATCTTCCTGATACTTTTCCCGTTCATACTCGTCTTCCGGCAGTTCTTTTGCGCCCCGGACATAATCCATGCTGATCACATTCTTGTCCTTCAGACACTTGATCACCGCATCAGAAAAGGCCGTCCGGTCGAAATCATTTTTGACATAACCGAAGGTATCATAGCCGGTGAACTTCACATCCGTGTAATCCGTCAGATCAAGCTTTGCCGGTACATGCTTTATGCCAAAGAACAGATAAACCGCGGCAGCGATGGCCAGAACTGCCAGAAGGATCATAACGCGCGGGAAATGTCTTAAGACAGGCGGAAGCTCTCTGTCTGGCCCTGCAGCGTCCGATTCATTCTCTCTCTCTTCATCGTCTGCAAAGAAGTTGTTTACGGCTTCCTCAAACTGTTTGTCTTCTTCTCTGGCAGAATCAGCACCACTCTCCCATGTCACAAAGGACTCTTTTTTGTAGGGAGAATCAGAATACAAATCATCGCCCGGATCATGGTTTTCATCATATATCTGGCCTTCCGGTTCTGCAGATGCTGCATCCGATGCAGGACTATTGTTCAGCTCCATGTAAGTCTCGGAAGGTTCCACATAATCTGGCACGACGCTTTCGGTCACATCAGATATGGGAATATCCTTTTCCTCCGGATTCTCTGTGAATCCATCTGCCAGACCTGTCTTTTTTTCTTCCATTCGCCGTACCTCCTTTCTGCTAACCCCCATGCGAAACAACACTTCTTTGATTCTTTTATCCTTACAAAACGCAGAATAGCCCGAGAGGTTCTATAAACTCTGCGGGCTATCCTGAATTATGCTTAAGCTTCTTTTTTGTAGCTTACATTGAAGCCATCATAGGTTTTCTGATACCCCGGAATATCTTCACTGTAAATCGAGTATTCCTTATCTGCATCTACACCTGCAAAGGAATAGGTATAACCATCCTGCACAGGTACGGTGATCTTCCTGACCGCCTTCCCATCTGCAACAAGGAGAATACTGATCTCCGCAGGATGCTCGGATTCACTTTCACCGGTCCATGACAAGGTGCCTGTAATGCTCTTCTCTTCCCTCTGCTCGTCCTTTGCCTCCAGACGGAAGACGTGTACCCACGGAACCCCGTCCAGCGTTCCGACAATGACCTCATGGCCGCTCTGGTCTCCTGCGCCATAATCTGCCAGTGACTTTCTGGCGTCCTGGGCATATACAAATCTGCCGCCGTTTACATACACGGCATTCTCGCCATTTGCGCCGATCAGGATATCGCCCGTGCGAAGCGCAGAACTGTTCGATTTTTCTTCGGATGCACCTGCATTTGGGACTGCCGAGATAACCTTATCTGTCACCTCAGCAAAACCGTGTCGGAGCAGGATCTCCGGTTCTTCCTCTACGCCAAAATACTCCGTCCTGTCCTCTCCTTCCAGATAACCGCAGGAAGCAAGTGCATAGTAGACAAAGGAGCTTTCATTTACATCAGGATCATTCCGGCCGAACAAGGCATAGCCATGCACATCATCATAGGCATGCTCTACCATCCAGGCCGTATAATCGTTCAGGGGTTCATCCTTCTTCTCACAGCGATACACTTTGTAGGCCGTCTCGATCGGGACATCTCTGATGGCGACAGCATCTTCAGTATCCTCTACATTGACAATACAGCCGTCACCTACAAAAATTGCAAGAACGGAATCGCCGATCAGGATATCGCCGGCACGCATCTGCATATAATCTGTCTCAGCCTCGGGAACCTCCACAAAGCCATGTCTGGTGATGGTCGGGACAATGGACTCCCGGTCAAAGGGACAGTCCTCCTTCTCACCGACCAGATAGCCGTTATTCTGAAGAGCAAGATAGATCAGGCTGGCATCATTTACATTCTTTGTCCCCTTGTAATAGAGATCAGAATAGCCATGCCCTTCTTCTTCGGCAAACTCGCGCAGCCAGACAACATAATCCGTCTCCTTTGCCTCCTGCTTTTCATTATACGCAGCAAGATCCTCTTCGGTCATCTCCTCCAGATAGCTCATGGTCAGTCCGACATAGTACTGACAGCCATAATTGTAGATCCAGCCAAAACCCAAACTGTTGGGGAAGGGAATCTTTTCTCCGCCGGAAGCATCGTAGGCATACATATCAGACAGGCTCTGGGTATAGATACCGCCGGCAGAACCAACATAAAAGCAGAAATTGGTTCCGTAGTTATAGCCCTGCACAGCCGAATTGATATCTGCGCCTGCCTTTTTTGCATCATCAAGACACAGTGCGAAAATCCTGCATCCTTCCTTGACGGAGTCGTAAGGATCTTCTCCCTTGCAGCCCATGACATCCATGGTCGTGCCGCCGGATTCATTGTTCATGATTGCCATCGCATAGGGAACATATTCCGAAATATTGTTTTCGGCACAGTACCGTTCCACCCATGGCAGGTATCTGGTCACAGATTCCGGCAGATTGACATTCTTCGGATGAACAAAGGTCTGGATGTAGGGAAGATATCCGCCGCCCTGGGTAAACAGCTCCTCATCGGACAGGGATGTGGAAGATGCAGCAGAATCACTGGAAGAAGCCGATGTACTCTGGCTGCTGTCCGTCGAAGTACTGCTGGTCGCAGATGTTGCAGCAGAACTATCCTGGGATGCAGTACCCGCATCTCCTGTATTTGCAGACGTTCCGGAAGAAGCATCATCTGTTGATGAGCCGCCGGATACTGCAGGATCAGCTGCAGTACTTCCGCTGGAAGAAGAATCATCTCCAGAAGGAGCAGCCGCAGAAGAAGAAACGGTACCAGTTTCCGTACCCGTCTCCGAACCTGTAGTCCCGGTGCTGTCCGCACCAGTACCAGCGGTATCCGTTGTTCCGCTCTCCACGGTACTGCCAAGCTCCTCTGCCGCAAAGGCCGCAGAAGGATTGCCCATCAAAAGAGCTGCTGTAGTTATTAATGTAAGTAAAGCATATTTTCTCATAATAACCCCTTTATACTACGGTCATTATAACATGCAAAGATATATTTGTCACCTTTTCGTAATAAATAAGGCTTCTCCCTCCACTTTGCGCTATATTTCTGCAACAATTTGGGCGAGAATAACCATTTATTTGGTTTTGTTATTCTGCAGAAGGCATACTCCTTACATCGTCAATATTGGAATTTTCATTTTGGTTATTTCGATGTGTACACATCTGCATTGTCCGATTTTTCCTTATTGTAGATGTGTACTTCCATTTTTGTTTGTGAAAAAACGAAGCAGGCCGCTTGTGCGTCCTGCCTCGTGTGTTAGTACTTATGTTTTGATTTTCAGCCAGATTTAAATTCCACTGGTTTGTCTAATATTTGTACGGAATTGATCTCTTGATTACTCTCTTATCTCCTACCGGAGCAGCCATATGAAGCAATCATTCGAAGCATTCATTTGGATCAATTCTTGTTTTTGCTCTTTTACTCAAGGCTGTCCGGGTCGATCTGCTGTCCGTCTCTCCAGATCCTTTCGAGATCGTAGAACAGGCGGTTTTCCTGATCGAACAGATGGAGCACGATGTCGCCGTAGTCCATCAGGATCCAGTTGGCATTCTGGTAGCCTTCGGTGTTTTTTGCGAATACCTGGATCTTTGCCAGTTCTTCGCCGACCGCATCAGCCATTGCCTGAACCTGGTTGCGGTTGCTGCCGCTGGCGATGATGAAGTAGTCGGCAAGTGTGGAGATGTGGCTGATATCGATGACGCGGATATCAGATCCCTGTTTGTCCTCCAGTGCTTTGATCGCCAGTTTTGCCATTTCTTTGGAATCTGCCATTCCTATTTCCTCCTTCCTGATCATTGTGGATCGCATGAGCGATGTCTGATCAGCTGCCTTTATTCTATCATGGATAGCGGCTGATGGGAATGCATTTTTCTGATTTTATGTATTCTATATTTGAACTAATGAAATTTTTATAAATTTTCCTGCATTTTTCTGAATTCATCAGGAATAGTTTCGTGTTCTATCACTTATTTCTATTCCTGCTCTGCTTTTTCATAAGCGAGGTTTTTGTAGTATTCGTAGGCGCCAAGGGTCGTCTGATCCATGGCTTTTGGGTTTGCGCTCAGGTACGCTACGGTATCGCGCAGGATCATGTACATAGCCTGGTCGATATCCTCAAATGCCATCTGGCGAATGGACGCAAGGTTTGGCGCTTTGTCCCGGTTTGGCTCGATGTAATCTGAGATGAAGACGATCTTTTCCAGCAGGCTCATGCGGGGACAGCCTGTGGTGTGCCAGCGGATCGCGCTGAGGATCTCCACGTCGGTGACGTTATATTTCTTTTTTGCCAGATGGGCGCCCAGCTTTGCGTGCAGCAGCACCGGATGCTCGATCTCGAATTCTGTCGCATCGATATGTTCATTTTTGCACATCCGCACCTTTTCGGCATTGGGGATGCATTTTGCGCAGTCATGCAGAAGTCCGGCAAGGCGAGCCCTGTTGATATCTTCGCCATGCACCATGGCAAGCGCGCAGGCAGTATAGGTTACGCCCAGCGTATGCCGGTAACGATTGGCAGTCAGGTCCTTTTGAAGCTTGCCTTCGATGACCTCCCAGTCGATCTTCTTATCTTTTATGCTCTCTTCTTTTTTGCTCATACTGTCTGTTTATTCCTCTTCGCCCAGATAGATCCCGTTTTCCGTGATGTAGTCCAGGATCACATCCTGTATGTAGTAGCGGGGGGATATGCCATTCCGAACCATGGCACGGATGTTTTTTGACGAAATATCAAGGTTTGGCGTGTCCAGACGCAGAAATTCTGTGTGGAACCGCTCGCTCTGCTGTTCCAGCAGCTCTTCAAACCGGACCGGATCCATCTGATTGCGTGTCGCGACTACAATATTGGCCGCATCTGCGATACGCTGCGGTTCCTTCCATTCATGAAAATCAGCCAGCGAATCAGCGCCCATGATAAAGTAGAAGTCTGTATCCGGATACTGTGCCCGCAGTCTCTCAAGAGTGCGGTAGGTATAGCTGTAGCCATCCGCATTCATCTCTACCAGTGAGAGGGCAAAGTGAGGATTGGATGCGATGGCGCGTTTGACCATCTCTACCCTCTGCTCGTCAGTAGCTCTGCCCTTCCGGTTCTGCTTGTGGGGCGGATTTCCCGCAGGCATATAAAAGACCTTATCCAGGCCAAACTGATGATGTGCCCGCTCCCCGAGAACCAGATGGCCTATATGAATCGGATCGAAGGTGCCGCCCATGATGCCTGCCTTGAATCTCTTCTTTGTCTGCTCCATATCTGATCTCCCGGCTGTCTGCCTGCGCTGCCGACTATGAATTTATCTTCATATTCGGCTTACTGTCTGCTTTGCCGTTGATACGTTTTACACACAGCTGTCTGCTGACTATCCTATATTTTGATCTGTCTGGCGTTTTCTGCGTTTAGTCCTGATTCTTTTTTGCCTTTGGAAGCTCGATCTTCCGCTTGTCATCCTTGCCCTGGCGATACAGGACGATCTTCTTTCCGATGATCTGGATCAGCTGGGAACTGGTACGCTCTGCGAGGGTGACGGCCAGCTCCTTTGGATCATCGAAGCAGTTCTGAAGGATGCCGACCTTGACCAGCTCTCTGGCTGCCAGTGCCTCATCTACTGCCTTTGTCAGCTCGGGGGTGATCCCACTCTTGCCGATATGAATGATTGCCTGCTCTTTCTGAGCCAGGCTCATTAAATATGCTCTCTGTTTGCTTGTCATAAGCTGATCTGTTCTCCTGTCTGCTTATAATATGATAATCACAAAACGTCTATCTACAAATTACTTAGTGTTTGGTCAACAACTCCTTTTTCAGCCTGTATCCGCTTGAATTGACGCCGGCCGCAATCGTTTCGAAGTGCGCTTTGACTTTAGA
>OCTX012210177.1_pt1 | contig 26696 bp, 35 predicted proteins | sample 1539691 | NCBI WGS metagenome assembly OCTX01 (sample SAMN02144231, study PRJEB22623) | gut metagenome | biome: sheep rumen | host: Ovis aries | place: New Zealand
GCCCCCGCCGATGATCTCACCGTTTTCATTCTCAACTTTAAGAACGAATTCTTCTTCATCATCGTCGACTTCGCGCGGCACGATCTCATTGATCTTTTCGCCGATATATGCGGCGTCTTCTTTTTTCAGGTCCCCGATCTTGTAGCTCATTCTCTCGATTTCTCTTTTTCGTGTTGCGGGGAATCCCCCGCTCTATTACTGATCATCAAAGTTTTTTGCAGGTATGATCGTCAAACTTCAAGCAGTTTTCGCCGAAAGTCAACTTGAGCATTCCGCCCTTTCTTCCAAACACGTTCTCACCGATAGGGTACAACCGGAATGTCATGTCATCCCCGTCCTCATCTATGGCTTTGGCGTAAAGTTCCCCGTCTTTCATGAAGATTTCGTCGACGATGAAATCCGCACCTTCGGCATGCTCATATTTTCCACAGAAACTCCCCCACTGTGACTTGTCCGGGTCTTTGACCGAGACGTCCTCAATGGAAACGATAGGCTCGGGTTTCCTGTCCCTTACGATCGCTTCCATGCCGTCCCAGTAACTGGTATATGCTCTGGCATCCCTGTAGTCCCGGCAGCTGAGTATCACAAGAACTCTGTCCGCATCGATAAAACGCTCGAGCCAGGTTGCAACACCAGGCATTCCGCCGCTGTGACTGACGATCAGCCCGAACTCATCCTCGCGGCCGACGGACCAGCCGAAGCCGTAGCCCAGCCCCTCATCCTCGTCGTAAACAGCATTCTCGCCGTTATTGAGTTTACCGGGTGTGTACATGAGGTTTTGCTCTTCCGTTGTGAGGATCTTGCCCTCGCGCAGCGCCCTGTCCCAGCGGAGCATGTCAAAGATGTTGGTGTACACATAGTCATCACCGTTCAGCCCGTCAAAAGCGACCACATCGCCGTACTCAGCAGAGTCGATGTCTGCAACGCACTTTCCATCTTCATATACCGTCGCCCGCGCATAATTCTCAAATGGGACGCCGTCCCTCCGGATATGACAGCAGTGGGTGGAAGTCATACCTGCAGGTTCAAAAATGTTTTTCTGCAGGAACTCTTCATAAGGGACGTCTGAGAGCCGTTCCACCAGCAGAGCCAGCAGGTTGTAGCCGGTGTTGGAATAACGCAGTCCTTCTCCTGGAGGGAAGTACGGTTTCGCTTCGGTCTCGCAAAGGAAACGAAGGATCTCGTCGTTGCCTGGGACCCGATTTTCTTCCTTCCATATCTTAATGAACCAGTCCGCATCGTCAAAATAATCTGGAATGCCGCTTGTATGATTCAGAAGATGCCGTACCGTTACTCCATCATACGCAGTCAGTTCCGGAAAATACTTTGTGATCCTGTCCTCCGTGCTGATAAGTCCCTGCCGCACCAGCAGCATGACAGCCGACGATGTGAAGGTCTTGCTGATCGAAGCCAATTGAAAGATCGAGTCTTCCGTGATGGGAAGTGTATTCTCGGGATCCCGGAACCCGAGAGCGCCCTTGGACACGATCTCGCCCTTTTCAGCATAAAGCCACGCACCGTTGAAACTGTCTTTTTCATTCATTGCCCGGGCCAATTCATACATCATTCTATTCTTATCCATCTAAATACTTCTCCTTGTTGATTTTGCAGGTATTATCAGAATAATATGCACGGATACCCAAACCTTCGCATCTGTTCCATCCTTATGCATTGGGGAACAGTGTGTCACAGATTACAATCGCATCACCGAGATAAAGATCGGCTTCATCGAAGAAGGTTTCCCTCTGTTCCTGCGTTCCCGCATAATAAAGCATTTACCCTGTATTCTGCTAGATCTTTATCTATAATTCGTTTCATTGGAAAAGATAAGACAAAGAATACGCTCGACTACTCAACCTAAACCAAAGTGAAGGCAACATGTTTCATGAGACTCTGTTAATGTTCCTAATCAAGATTCCAGATTGTATAAAAGAGAGTACCCTGATGCGATTCTACTATAATAATAGGCGGTTTTGATTAATTAAATATCGCAGTTTTTTGATATTTTGAAAACTCTCTACTGATCAGCAATTAGCAGGCAATTCGGTTGTTCTGCAGACAAATTGCAAGAACACGAAATCAATTGTGATACAAAAGGCCTTAGAAACGAACTGTTTCTAAGGCCTTATTTTGGCGTCCCCGAGAGGATTCGAACCTCCGACCCCTCGCTTAGGAGCTAGCCAAATCAGTGAAAATCGTTAAAAATGCAAGTCAAGAAAAAGCCCGCAAATGCCTTATTTTACTAGTGTTTCTGAGGTTTTTAAAACAAAACAAGAAAACAAGAAACAATTCAAAACAACAAAAAAGTGATTAGCCTGCTAATCACTTGCAGGACCTCAAAAGTGATTAGATTTGACTTTAGAATGCGTTGTGCTGAGAGTTCAAATCCTCTCGCGAAAGCCACAGACTACAACTCATGCCAAACACAATCATCCCGACAAACCTCAATCTGTAGGATCTATGCTATATACCTCCTGTGTGACGTTTTTACGTTATTCTGATTCACGATGGCGTATTGCATCGTGGTATCAATTTGCGAGTGCCCAAGAATCTTTTGTACCTGTTCTATAGGCATTCCCTTGTCAATTGCCCTTGTTGCCATTGTGCGACGGAATTTATGCGGATGGACTCGCTCAATCGAGAGCCGTCTGCCTAATTCCCTGAGACGTATCTCTACACCGCTGATTTTCAGTCGGTCATATGGAGCGTCCAATGTTACAAAAAGCGCCGGGTTATTATCGTTGCGTCTTTCAAGATACTCTGCCAGATGAACCTTTGCCTTTGCATCAAAGTATACGCGTCGTTTCTTTTCACCTTTCCCAAAGACGATACATTCACGCTGCTCCAGATTAACGTCTGAAATGTTCAGTTGAACGAGTTCACCGACTCTGATACCAGTGGAGTATAAAAGGTCTATAATAGCCAGATCCCTGAGTTCTGTACATGCGTCGCGCATTCGCTCCATGTTTTCGTCAGAAATGACTTCTTTTACAACAGTCTTGGTTTTTATCTTATGGATTCGCCGCATAGGGCTTTTCAGGATGTAGTCCTCTTCCTCAAGCCAGGAAAAGAAGCTGGAAATATTCCTGCGTATATTGTCTATCGTCACCTTGCTGCAATGCCCGTTCTGTTGATACTCCACCAGGTAAGTCCGTATCTCGTCGGTCGTCATCTTCCTGATCGGCGTTTTGATCCGTTCCAGCATATGTTTTGCCGTTGTTCTGTAATATTCTATTGTCCGCTCCGAACAGCCCTCGATTCGTTTGACATCGAGAAACAGCCGTAGATACTCTTCGTTACTTGTTTCCGTATGCGTGACCGGATCGGGAACAAGATTCTTCAGTAACACCTCCTGCAGCTTTTTCATCTGAGCGATGCTCAGATACTCTGCCATTTCGTTTAAAAATACTGATAAGTTTTTCTTCCATGTTGATACACTCCTTTTCTATCATGTACCAACATCCTGCACCAGTTAGACCTATCTTTTCATCCCAAATATTGTTGTATCAAATTGTCGAGCAGCATCTTCGCCTCATCTATTGCCTTCTTCACGGCAACTTTTTTGCTTTTCAATAATCATAGTTAGTCCAACTGCCTTCTTCTCTTCTGCACTTCTACTAGTTAGATATGTCTCTCATAAACTGATCCAAAATATATATCCATTGGTTTTCATCGATACTCAACCCAAACAGTTCCATAATCTTGTTTTTCAATTCAATCATACCTGCTTTGCAATTATCGCTTCCGTCAAGTACAGCCCCCATTCTATTCTTATCTACTGAACATTGATAATATTTCGGATTGGTAAAATCAAAAGTTGGAACATATATATTTGTATAATCGGATTGTGTTACCCATACTGCCCCCATCTCATTTAAGCATGCGGGGCTATCCAGATACTCATTAGACCATAGGATGATGACAAAGATCTTTCGCCCGAACGATTCCCTTAAATACTCATAAATATTCTTATCTAGCGGTATCTTGTGAAGAGGGTGTGAAGTATATACCAGTTGCTCATTTTTGATTCCGATACCAGATAATAACTTTTCAAGGGCATCCCCATACTTCTTATCTGTTGATCTATGACTCAACAAAATGATCGGGGTAGCCAATCTGTTGTCTATTGCTTTTGATGAATCGATTGAAGTGAATTCATAATCCTCTATACCAGCAAGCACTTCACTAATAATTCGTAGATTCCTCTCGTGTTCATCATAATTATAAACATATTCATTATTCTTAATATCGGTCAAATTCTTTTCATACCAACTCTTGATTTCCGAAAGAAAGTACTGGATTTCTTCTTTATCTTTGTTTGTTATACCTTGCTCAAGCCCTGTTAAAAAGTTGATGACTACTCCGCTATCTGTATACTCTGTAATCACAGCTTTAATCCCATGAAACTCATACTGCAATTTTATAAAAGCATCCACATTGTTCTCTTTTTCCGCTAGCTCATCTAAATATGTATTCAATACCGCTTTAGCACGCTCAAGCCCCCTTCTACACGCAGCAACAAATTCATTATCAGGGGTTCCAGGAGTAAACGCAGTTAATGAAAAATGCATTTTCCTAAACTCGGTAATTTCGTAACTATCATCGCCATATTCATTAATCAAAAATCTTTCCGCTTTTGTTTTCCACGCAGCGAAATCTGGAGATGAACTCGTTACTTTTTTGGAAATCAAGTTTTCCGCTTCATTGATAATTTCCTTTAGCTTATCGTACTTATTCATACAACCACCTCACCCAAAGTATTCTTGCATCAAACTATCAAAAAGCATTTGCATTCCATCTATTGCCTTCTGTATAACAACTTTTGATTTGTCGACTTGTTGTACGAAATCTGCAAATGCTTTCTGTTCTCTTATTGGCGGGACAATTATATCTGTATCTGCTATTACTCCAAGATGCAAATGCTTAATAGCAACACCCTTCGTACCCATCGTGAACTGCCTTTGTATGCCATCGGTCTTTAGCTGCTCACATAAGAATTCGGGAAGAATCCTTTTTCAATCATATTTCAAAACAGCCAGACTTTCGAATAGTCCAAGTTTTTTTTCGGTTCTCACAATGGCAGGGGAGCCTAACGACCCACTCTTAGAAAGCAAAATATCTAACCGCTCTGTTTGACATCTTTTCTGTATCTCCTGATATTCAGCCTTAGAAATATATTTCACATCAGAAAAATCAAGCCCTCCGTTGATAGTATTTTTGGCTGATATAAACGTCACACCATCTTGTAAATAGGTAGGTGTCTTATGCGTCCAATCAGTGATCTTCGAACATATCTTTCCAAGTTTTTCAGATGGATATCCTCCATTTCCAAACATCTCGACAAATCGGGCTTTGATCACATCATCAAGCGTTTGCAGCTCTTGTTCTCTAAGAGATATCACTCGCTTTACGCCATCAAGCTTTTTTACGATCTCACATTGTGATTCCGTACTTGGAACATTAATAGGAAACTCATATAGCATTGCGAGCTTTAGATTATCCCGCACACCGCCAGTCGCAACTGCCCTAATCCGCTGGAGAGCATAATCGCTCTTCAAGTAATAATACAGATACTGTTGATCCAGCTGCGACGATACAGAAAATACGTTGTATAAAGGACTTACTATAACTCGATCCTCATACCGCTGCCAATCAACCGAACCCACATTTATCCTCGAAGGATTATAGGCAAAGCAACCTTTGGGAACAATTTTGTAGGTAGATTTGTCCTTACTGGCAACCTCTTTCCCGAAATAGTCCTGACAGAATCCTTGAGTGTTTGTAACGCTGTACACAGGAATATCTTCCTCAGTTCGATTACGAACAGAGTATTCCTGTATATAATCTCCTAATCTTGCTTTCATGCTCATCCCTACAAACCTGAATTTTCCGTTTGCTCGATTAATCGTTACGAACTGGAATCGTAATTTCACAGGCATAAACCTTTGGATATGCATCCTTATTCAATTTTAATGGAGCTATATTTGCATGGAGTATTCCTGTAATAAGAAGTCTTTGATACCGATGAATAATATGCCATTTTCGTCCTTGTAAGGCATGATATGATCTTTGACAACGACTATTTTCTTAAAGGAATCTTTTATTCGTTTTAAAGAATTGATTTCCTGTTCACGCTTATCATCGGTATCAACATTCAGTGCGGATTGAATGTAATAAGTATCTCCGGCATCTTTTGCGACAAAATCAACTTCCAGCTGAACTTTCGTTTTCTTTTTGTCTGCAGTTCTGTATTGGTATTCTACAACACCGACATCAACGGAATACCCTCTAATTACAAGCTCATTGTAAATGATGTTCTCCATGATATGGTTTTCTTCCAGCTGACTGTAATTCAGCCAGGCGTTCCTTAAGCCAACATCAGTGAAATAGTATTTCAATGGAGTATCAATGTACTTTCTGCCTTTCACATCATAACGTTTCGCTTTGCTGATAAGATATGCTTCCTCAAAATATGTTAGATACTGTTTAACAGTTTCCGCCGCTACATTCTTGTGCTTTTCAGATTGGAATGTATTAGCAATCCTTGCTGGATTGTTCAGGGAGCCAATGGAAGAAGAAATGATGTTTAAAAGGTCATCTAAAACATCTTCATTATTCCGGATATCGTGTCGTTCCATCACATCTTTTAAATATGTGTTATGGAACAGATTAGTTAAATAATCAGCTTTTTCCTTATGTGTTTTAAACTCAAGAATTCTTGGCAGACCGCCATAGGTGTAATATTCTCTCCAGATATCGTCCTTATCCCCGGTATATGCATCATAGAATTCTTTAAACGACAAAGGATTAAGGTGTATCTCATCGCCTCGGTCACGGAATTGTGTTACGACATCTGTAGACAGCATTTTCGAATTGCTACCGGTCACATAGAGATCCACATTCTTGATTTTCATCAATCCCATTAATATGTCCGGAAATCCGATGCGGTCATCTGTATCAGCATCGTCGATCCATGGGTTCTTTATTGAAACGACGTTCTGTATTTCATCAAGGAGTATATAGTACATATCCTGATCAGAGATCAAAGACCGGAGATGCTCATCTAAATACAGGGGATTTCGGTACTTTGCGTTTGCCCCTTCTTCCAAAGATAGTTTGATGATGTGAGCATCATCAATGCCGCTATCTATTAGATATTTATAGAATATTTCATTTACGAGAACCGACTTTCCACAGCGACGGATCCCAGTCACGATCTTTATTTTTCCGTTTCCCATCTTCGAAACTAACAGATTCAGATATTTGTCTCTTGAAATCATATAAGACACCTCATAAACAGTGGGCTTGCCCACTAAATATCACTTACATTATATCGCATTTCCCCTTTGACGACAATGTCGCTGATATTTTGTGGGCAAAGAGATAAAATTTTGCGAATTTTCTTTCTCATTAATCGTGTCCTCCCATAAAAAAGACAGCCGAAGCTGTCTCGTAAATGTTATGTTCTATCCCGAAACGAGAATTTATCAGTCTGCCAGATTGAAAGACGGTATCAGATCATGGCTTTTGTATTTGTCGCCATACTGGAATCCTGTTTTTCTTTCCTGATTGATGTATTCCTTGATTTCATCAAGAGTATAAGTTTCTAAGTCTTCTTTGTACAACTGCGTTTCGGCATATACAAACTCATCGTTATCAGGATCTTTGTATCCACCGCTTCCTACAGATTCCTTCAACTGTTCTTTTGTACAGTGATCCCACCAAAGAATCGATGAAACCCGATCACCTTCGGCATAAAGAAGATCGAGAAAAGACTCCCAATCCTTGAAGAGGAGTTCTGAGCAGAAGGTGTAATCATCTATATATTGTCGTATTTTAATATTCATCATAACTACCCATACAAATTGGAAGTTATCGGGATCTTGCAGCATGTAATGCTCTCAGAGCATCCACGATATGCTGACCCCAATGGTTGTTCAGTCCAAACTTCCACTCGAATATAGAATTTCCGAATCTACCAGTTTCATATTCCTTCATCCCGTCTCTCAAATCTGCAGCAATATCGGAAAGATCATCGATCAGATCTCCACATATAGGATCTTCGTCAGCATACGGATCAAATATCTCCCAGTACGTCGTAGGAATCTGTTCAGTAAATCTGATGGTAACACATTCTGAAATATCCGATGATGATGCTATTGTGTCTGGTTCTGTTTCAGGAAGATTCATGGCAGATATATAGAGTGTCATCAGCAGTTCCATTAAACATGGAACTGTATCGGCTGCAATTACATTTTCAGCAATAAAACGGCAGTATTCATCTGCCTGCTCATAAAACTCTTTGGCTTGATTCTTGCTCATGGCCTCACCTCTGAAATGGGAATTTATATACCAAAAACAACGTCATCCCCATCGAACTCCGGCAATTTCTGAAAACCGAGTGAAAGATACAGGCGCTGCGCTTTCTCGTTACACTCCTCTGTAGATAATTTGATCAGTTTTTGAGGATCTGCTGTTTTCAATATACGAATCGCCAAGGCTGCGGCGTTTCTGCCATATCCTTTATTTTGGCGCTCTTTGTCAATATAGTAACTCCACGAGTAAGCATCTCCATTGCCTAGCCATCTGCACAAGGAAATAAACCCAATCGGTTTTCTGTTCTCATCATAAATCAGGCATGGAATATTATCTTCCGGAAACAAATATGCTCTTCCTATTGAAAACCCGGCAGGATTGACAAGCTCTTTTTGTTCTTCATCCAGCTAACACAAAGATTGCATATGCAAGTTCTTCCTGAGTTTCAATTGGCTTAATGCAAACTCCTTCACCAAGCCATACTGTATCATCTATGCGCTCCAATGCTGCTCGCAAGCTCATTTCGTTCTTCTCCCGTAAATGCCGATTTGTCGCTCTTTTTATACATTATAAAATATCCGAATAAAGAGAGATACAAAAAAAGAGCCCCAGCAATACGCTGGAGCCCCGCCAATATCAATCCGTCAATCCTTTTAGAAGAGCCAGCAGCTCGGGGGAGTCCTGCAGTTTCTTTGCTATCCTCATCAACTGCTCTGTATCCCGGCTCAACGCACTGTCTTCGCCGTTCTGGTAGAACATCTCTTCGAACTTCTCGGCGTTGATCCTTCTGTCATCATCGAGGATATGAGCATAGCGCTCCGTGATCATGGAAGCCTGAGCATGACCGGTATCTCCCTGAACCGCTTTTATGTCACCTCCGCTCAATTTAAGTTTATACGTGGTGCTGGAGTGACGGAGACTGTGGAAGACCACTCTTTTCAGGCCATTGTCCTTTATCAGCTTCTCAAAAGCTGCACGGATCTTGTCGCCCTCCATCGGAGTACCGTTCTCATAGCAGATCACCATACCGTAATCCTGATAGTCATCGCCGAGGTAATTCTTTAGCTCCTCGACGGTGGCTTTTCTCTTTTTCAGCATCTCGGCTACCGTTCTCGGCAGGTATAGTTTGCGGATGCTTGATGCTGTCTTGGGGTTCTTAAGGATCAGGACGGTAGATTGTTTAGTGTTCTGAGAAGGGAACCTCATGATGACATCTTCTGTGAGTATAGAATCCACAGACTCTCTGGAAACACGCTGCAGCTGTTTGTTGATCAGGATCCAGGCGGAGTTGTTTTCAATGAGATCATCATCGATATGGACGCAGTCCCAAGTCAGACCTACGATCTCACCCATTCGGAGAGAGCAGGAGAATGCCAGATTGATACAAAGCTCAAGAATAGGATCCGCACAGGCATCCAGCGCCTTTTTCAGGTCGTCCAGTTCCCAGATTTCTCTCTTTTTCTCTTTGACCCTGGGCGGCATCGCTTTATCAAAAGGATTGGACGAGACCAGTTCCCAGCGCTCAGCCTGCCGGAACACGCTGTGCATCAGCTTGTGGATGTTCTTCACGGTGTTTGGAGTGATCATGGCCTTGTGCTTCTTCGTGCTGGACATTGCTTCCCGCTGAAGCAGTTCATGATAGTACGTTTCAATGATCCTGGGAGTGATATCCCTCAGTTTCATCCGCCCTATATACTTCGCGACATAGTTGTCATACATGCGTCTCGCCGAATCGAAATGACTGAAGGACCACTTTTCAAGACCATAGTTTTTGACGTATTCATCCCACAACTCATCAACTGTCTTCGCCCCAGAGAAGAGCATGGGGATCCCGGCCCCGGCAGCATAGTCCATCCTGGCCGCATATTCCTTGGCTTCTTTCTTTGTTTTAAATGTGGTCCATTTCTGTCTGCGATCTCCTTTTTCATCCGTATAGTTGACTACGACAGCATATTTATCGCCTCTTTTTATAACCGATGCCATGTTACTTCTCCTTCCTCGGATATTCCGTCTGGTTCAGAAACCAGTTATCAAATGATTCTTTTTCCACCAGTGTCCGTCTCTCCACACGAAACACCGTCAGTTTTTCACGCCTGTAGATCCGGTAGATCGTTGAGGTGGACCGGATCCCGAGCATATCCCGGACTTCATCGATGTCGTAGACCGGCGTGTTTTCCTTATAGGGAAGTCTGGGATCATCCGACGTATACCGGAACTGGTGGACATACCAGTCTATGAAAACATCCTTCCTGACGTATTTCCTGAATCCGGACACGTCTGCTGCAAGACCGTTCCTCTTCACAAAACACAGAGCGCCGTTCGGCTGCCATCCGAACATCTCGGCAATATCCCTGGTGGTGAAATAATCCGAGCGTATCAGTTTGTCGTCAAAGATGCGGTAGTGTTCCTGCGAGTTGTACCACTTCCAGAAATCATTCTTCAGAATCCGGTACTGTCCGGCAACCAGTTTCCGGTTCAGTTCGGGGATCTTGGATATCTCGTACGCAGTGACTTTGCTGATGTGCAGCAGGTCCCGGATCTGCGGGACCGTGAAGCTTCCGTTATCAGACTGTTCCATAAGAGGTTCCTCCTTTATCTCAAGTGATACAGGAACCATATCTTATTCCTCCCAGGGACCGTTAGTATGCGATTCTTCAGATCGCATACTTGACAAATCCGGATCGAGCCAATTGTCGAAGCTTTCCTTGGAGATGCGTATCGTATTCTTGAACTTGATGGAGCTGAAGACCCTGCTTTTTATCAGTTTGTACGCTGTGGGTCTGCTGATTCGAAGGATCTCCATGATCTCTTCCACGGTATATGTTGTTTTCATTATTTTTCATTCCTCCCATAGAGTTTCCGTTTATAAACAATGTATGTATGGCCGTTCCTGACCTGACAGAAATCACATTGTGTTTCCTGAACAGAAAATGGATCCATTCTCTTTACGACTGATGTCGGATCTGCCAGGAAATCACGTCTGCATCTCTGACACAGAGTCATAACCAACGCCGCGGATCCTTCCTTCTTCTGCTGCCGGATATTTATGACCTTTTGAAATTCGTCTTCTGACAGATTTCCAACCTTGCTTAGTATTCCCAGATCATCGCTGAACAATACCGTTTGTGTGGGGTATACAGCAGAGTTCCTGCGCAGACAGTTGCTGGCTGCTACATCAATGAACGGTTTCAGAGAATACTTCCGGGGCGCTTTTCCGACTTTGCAGAATACATAGATATTTGTGCCATCCTGTTTATCGCAGGCTATAAAAACCAAAGGAGCGACTGACTGTTTAGGTGTATTCATGCTCATAGACAGATCGCAGATGCAGATATCACCGTGTTTAAGATCAAGCATTCGGGACCACCTTTCCGGCGACAGGAATGACGCCGCAGTATTCGCGCAGATGCCGAAGCCCTTTGTTTATGCTTTTTCTGACTGTGTACATGTTTACATGTTCCTGCCTGGATATCGCACTGATTGAATGTCCCTCGCAGAAATGCTGATATACACGCCTGCGCTGATCCTCGGGCAGGGTATCCAGCGCTTCTTCCACCCAGAGGCTGACAGTGATATCCTCACCATTCGGATCCTCAAAATCCTGATCCATCTCATCAATGGATTCTTCTGTTTCCAGACTTCTGATCCGGTGCTTTTTTTCGTTGAACTGATAGCGGTCCATCACTTTTGCCATCTCTGTAGTGATGATGACTGATATTTCCCATATCTTGCTTTTCTCCGGATATCTGGCGACGAGTTCCTCCTTGGAGAGATCGGTCACGATCATCCATTCCTCTGTCCCGGTGTAGCCGGGATATTCTTTTTCAAGGCTCAAAATGATGTAATCTTTTTCCATCTTATTTACCTCCGTTCTTTGTCCTTGCATCTGGTAGGACAGAACTCGGGCAAAAAGGAGGGTACCCCTCGAAATATTCTTTGATTTTTTTCTTTGCGCTGTTCAGAGATTCCTTGACTGAAGGCTCAGATACACCTTCTGATTCAGCCAGTTGTCTGATCGTCTTCCCGCCGAAGTAGTACTCTCTCATCCTTCTTCTCTGTATGGGAGTGAGTCGCTGCCATGCATCTCGAAGAAAGACGATATTCATCATCTCCTCGTACTTGGCCATTGACGCTTCCAGCGACCATCTGTCCTGCAGATATGTCTGTTCTGTGTTTCTGGCTTTTGTCTCGTGTCTTGAATACTGTTTTCTGAACTTGTCATCTAAGCGATAATCGTTCTCATAAACGCTCCACATCGTTCCTGTCATGAAGACAAAAGGCGTGAACGCTCTCATTGTCTCCGGATACTGTGCCAGCAGATACTCCAGACATCTGTCCGACACAACGATCCATTCTTCCCGGCCGGTAAAACCGTTGCCGTATACGTCATAAGTGCTTACTGCGAAGTAATCTCCGCTGTTCGATATCAATTTGTTCATTTGTGATCTCCTCAGGTTTTGATTTGGTTCTGAAATACAGATCAAAACCGGAGATCACGGATATTCCGCTACAAACGGCATCCACCATTGCATCTGGAAGCTCCTTTCCGCCTGAACAAAAAGAGCGCGGATACAATGGTGGATAAATTGCCTTTGCCTGATGTCTCCCTTAAAAAAGAGTGCACTGAGTAAAGGGTACGTATCTTGTACTTCAATAAAGATGGAGCTCCAACATATGTATCCTTAGCCCTTAATGCATATCAGGCCTTCGATATTTTGTTTTACTGATCCGCTAAAACAGAAAAACGGCAGGGTAGAATCCTGATCTCAATTTGAGAACTGAATTCCGCGCTGCCGTCTTGCGTTCTAGCGGATCTCTATTGAATTGTTGTTACGCAGACTGTGGGAAATTCTCTATACGGAGCGTCCCATCAGGGTTGGCTGTAATGCGTGTGATACAGCCTTTCAGGGATATTTCAACGACGCGCTTGTCTGTGCTGATGTCACATACCCGTTTGCCGTTGGTATTACGGACCTCCTCGATAACAATCACCTCCTCCCGTAGGTATTCATATGGGCACCACCTCTTTCCATAACACTAAAAGAGACCGGTACAAACACTTATAGGGTAGATAACCTATAAGGTGCTCGTACCGGCCTAACTCATAATCGGTTACGCTCGTTGGGAGCTATACTATGATCAGAAAAGCGAATCCCTCGTATTCGTGGTTTCTGCTTATTTATCTTCCTCTGCAATACTGACCACCATTGAGAGGAGTTTATCCAAAGGCACTTCTTCAATCTCATTGCCCTTTGGTTTCTTGATACGAAGGCTATAATGACCGTCTGGGCTTTTTACGGCCTCGCCTATGGGAATGTTATGGATCGGGGTTTTTATTAGGCGTGTCTTGGTGCAGATATTGATCATTCCCCATCCTCCTCATCTTCTTTCTTTATTTTCCAGAAGTAGGAAAGGCTCTCTGAAGCGTATTGAACATTGTCATTTCCTATGAAAAATGTTTCTAATGTTTCCCGCTCTTCATTATTAAGGTCAACAGATCTTGTTTTACTATTTGTGCCATTGGCTTCAGAAAAGAGCACCCAGTAGCCGCTATTATCATTTTTCTTTCCAAGAGTTGCTTGCTTATATTCATTCAGGTATTCAAAACCGGAAGGCAAGTCAGTAAGTTCCGCTCGCCAGCGATATTGCGCGGGTTCAAATCCTCTTTTTGGGATATCCGTCAATTCAGAGATTCGCCATTCTTTTCCGGCTTTGGTTACAGTTCTCAATTTGCAACGCCGAATCCATTGTCTTACCGTAACAGGTTCTACTTCATATAGTTTAGAGTATTCTTCAACCGAAAGCATTTTTGCAGGTATAAAGAGGAGAACGAATATCTGGTCCATAGTTTCACTGGACGCCTCGGTCATTTCCTCATTCATGAAGGCAGACTCCATATGTTCGAGAGAAAGGGCAATCCCTTTGTAGGAGATTTCGTAAGAGTAGAACCACCAGTCCTCCAGACGATTTGGCAAAACCGTCTTTTTAACAATAGCATAGAACTGATCCAACAGGGCTTCCATTACGCTGTAGTAGCGTGTTGTGTGTCTATTGCTGTTGCTTATGGAGGAAAGTATTTTATCCCTTCGATCCCTTATATCCCAGAGAAGTTCCTGCTTGGTTGTAAGTAAGCGATCGCCTATAGCATCAGGCAGGCGATCTACCTCAGCTTGAATTTCATAATACTTCGACATGATTTGTTCCTCCCTTCGACAATTGTATTGTAGCAGGTAAATTGTATCGCGTCAATACAATACGAGTGAGTTGATACATTTTCTCTGAGGTATTTTGTGTTAAAAAGAGAAGGAGGTACTATCCCGATTAGGAGAGATACCGCCTCCTTCAGCCTATAATTTTTTTCAAGGCTCAAAATGATGTAGTCTTTTCCCATCTTATTTACCTCCGTTCTTTGTCCTTGCATCTGGTAGGACAGAACTCGGTCAAAAAGGAAGGTACTCCTCAATAATAGCTTTGATTTTTTTCTTGGCACCGTTCAGGGATTCCCGGATCGAAGGCTCAGATACCCCTTCCGATTCGGCCAGCTGTTTGATCGTCTTACCGCCGAAGTAGTATTCCCTCAACCTTCGCCGCTGTATCGGAGTGAGTCTCTGCCATGCATCCCGGAGAAAGACGATGTCCATCATCTCTTCGTATTTAGCCATGGAGGCTTCCAGCGACCATCTGTCCTGAAGGTATGTCTGCTCTGTGTTTCTGGCTTTTGTCTCATGCCTCGAATACTGCTTTCTGAACTTGTCTTCTAACCGGTAATCGTTCTCATATACGCTCCACATCGCTCCCGTGAGGAAGACAAAAGGTGTAAACGCTCTCATCGTCTCCGGATACTGCGCCAGCAAGTATTCCAGATTTTTGTCGGACACGACGATCCATTCTTCACGGCCGACAAAATCATTGCCGTATACGTCATATGTGCTTACTGCGAAGTAATCTCCGCTGTTTGATATCAACTTGTTCATTTGTGATCTCCTTAGGTTTTGAAATTCGGATCAAAACCGGAGATCACGGGTATTCCGCTATAAACGACATCCACCACTGCATCTGGAAGGTCCTTTCCGCCTGAGCGAAAAGAGCGCGGATACAATGGTGGATTTTCTGCCTTTGCCTGATGTCCCGGAAAAAGGGTGCACTAAGCAAAGGGTACGTATTTTGTCCTTCAAAAAAGATGAAGATCCAACATATGTATCCTTAGCCCTTAATGCATATCAGGCCTTCGATATTTTGTTTTTGGGTAAATAAATAGCCCCGGTAAGAGCACATCAGATCACACACAGTGATCTCCTGTACTCTTACCGAGGCCTCTCATGTATAAGTCTGGATTAACGCTCGGTTGTATTTGAGAAAGCAGCCGAGGATGGGTTTACGCAGCCTGTTTCATCTCAACCAGCCCTACTTGCCTTCTTTAGTTTGTCTACATGGCTTCGTCTATATCAAACGTCGCCCAGTCGGGAGCATACATGTCTGAACTCCAATGGCGTCTCCCTTTCCATTTGCGGACATACCGCAGTCCGCACCAGTCGCACGATACTTTCTGAATTCCATCCTCGTTTTCATAAGATGATACCCTGTGCCCGCAGTTCTCGCAGTAAAACACCCTCGCAACATAGAACCTGACCGGGGAACCATCTTCTGATTCGAAGGGATCATGTCTCCGCTTCATATTGCTACCGCCTCAGCAGGTGACGTAGCGGGATTAGCAAATGTTCTTTCGTCCTCCGCTTCATCGTAGATGTACCAGTGGTATCCCTCACGGAAAACGAATTTATCGTGTCCGTTGATGTTTACGAGATATTTCTCTTTGACGATCCCTTGTCTCCCGGAAGAAACTCTGATCTGCTTAACATCCTGGATTCCGTAGATTTTCCCGTCTTTTTCGATAACATACGGAACGAGCAGTCCGTTCTTATCATGATTCATTATGACGTCGACTTTTTTCGTCGAAAGATCGATCATTTCGCGTCACCTCCTGTCAGCTGACCCACAGCTGAGAGACTTTGCCGAACCTGCCGTTTCCGTTCTCATCCTGATCGATCGCAATGTGCAGGCCTCTGCCGAACAGCGGGCCGATGTTTTCGTTCAGCACCACGCTCTGATCATCATCCGTGAAATGGAAATCGAATACGGCTGTCTTATGATATCTTCCGGTGTTTCTATGGCCGTCCGTATCTTTATTTGCTTCCAGGATCGACTCTGTCTCTTCAATTCCTTCAAAAGTGAGATCCCAGTTACGTACTGTCCTTCTGCAGGAAGGGAACAGAGCCCGTATCTCTTTTGCTTCCTCTTCCGGAACCGGATTTCCGTCCTGATCCAATAGCGGAATCTCATCATCGGATCTGACCGGTACAGTCATTCTGATGATGGCTCTTTCCGGTAGAACTGCCTTTCCGTCTTCTGAATTGTAATCAACGAGATACTCTTCATCCTCTTTCAGACTGAGGAAGTTGCTCTGGCAGATCGATACCAGTTTCTGTATGATCTCTTCTTTATTATTCAGCATCTGTGTGCTTACCTCCTGAATTAGTATTCCCGTCAGCAGACTGCCTTCGGAACAACGATGACTGCGCTGCAGTAATCCGGACCTGATCCGTAGATCGCTTTCAGTGCCTGTTCTCTGTATACTGCAAGCTTCAAGTCCACGAGCCAGTCATCGAGGCTTCGCCATTCCACCTGATCAAATGCCGGAAACTCTTTCCCGGTCAGATCAAAGTATTTATTGAAAAAAGTCTTTGCCTCGACCTCGAACAGACCGTTTCTCTGAAGTTCTTCTTTCAAATAGTAGTTCTTCATTCCTTCTGCTCCTTAAAACACAGATCAGATTTATATCCTCGATAGTTTTTCAGAACATACAGTAGGACGCCCTGGATATAGAATTCGTCTCCCTCATAGATCTCAATATCATCATAGGCATCATTCTCCGGATGGAGATACGGACGGCCGTCGTCATGAAGAAAGTACGTTTTGATCGTAGAAGCACTGTTTAACGTTGCAAGAATGATCTCACCTACTTTTGCTTCATGCTGAGCCGAGATGATTAGTGTATCTCCGTCTTCGATACCCGCATTGATCATGGAATCCCCGTTGGCATGAGAGATGATCTTTTCCTCGTTTCCAAACAGCTCACTGGGAAGCCTGACATAGGCCATTACGTTCTCTTCCTCGATTGTCGGAGTGCCGCATGAGAAACCTGTCTCAACGACCATGGCCCTCCTGCTGTCCTCCTTATATTTGTTGAGCTTTTCACATCTGCGTTCCTTAGATATGGTGGACATATACTTCTGGGCGCAGCTCTTGGATATATGAAAGAACTCTCCGACTTCTCTGTTGGAAGGAACTCTTCCCTCGCTTGTAATGGTGTCTCCTATATACTGAGAAATGTTATCCAGAAGAGTCTGATCTTTATATCTCACTGTCGTGATCCTCCTGTGCATCTATCGTGGTCGGCCGACCTCGGTAGATGTATCATACATACTGTATCGTGGTCGCACAATAGGTTTTGTGTCCCACTTTGAAGAACTTTCGTTACTGTCGTCAAACCACGACTAGTCAGGCCATTTTTGTTTTGCCAAGGGTTTTTTTTAGATGTATATTTATAGTGAGTTAATGTATGCATATCATGGAGAGTGAGTTATGCCGAAGAGCACGATGCAAAAATTCAGAGCGATAGAGATACTAAGGATCCTTCAGGAGGAATCCGATAGTGACCACCCTATCGTCACTCAGGATTTCTGTTCCAGATTGGAGGAAAAAGGGATTACCTGTGATCGTCGCACACTGAGCGAGGATATAAAGGATCTGAAAGAACTTGGATATAAGATCTCCAGCAAGGACATCGGAAGGCAAAAAGGTTATTACTATAACGGCTTTCTGTTCTCGACAGAAGAGCTTAAGATTTTGATTGATGCGGTGCAGGCTTCCTCCTTCATTCCCGAGAAGCGAACTGAAATCCTGATGGATAAGTTGGCTATGCTCGGTGGTTTTCACAGAGAAGAAATTCTTAAAGGCAATATGGTGACATTCAATACCCGCAAACACAAAGATGAAGGCATCATGAAGAATGTCGGGGATATCAACAACTGTATTTCGAAGCATAAAAAAATCTCGTTCCACTACTACGATCTGGACGAGAATAAAGAGAAACGATATAGAAAAAACAGGAAAAGATATACTGAGAATCCTGTGGCGCTGGTTTACAACGATGACAACTACTACTTGGTGTGTTTTTCCGATAAATATCAGGACAGAGTCGTGTATAGAGTTGATCGGATGTATCAGATAGGAGTCCTTCAGGAAGAAATCGTTCCGGAAGCCGATGCAATGAGAAAAGAACTACCAACCTTTACCAAACAGGCGTTTCGAATGTTCGGTGGCGAGACTGAAGAGGTTACGCTGCAATTTGACAGATCTATCCTGGGACAGATATATGATCAATTTGGTGAAGAAACAGAAGTTAAAGCAGTTTCTGACAAATTACTTGAAACCACCGTTCAAATTCAGATAAGCCCAACATTCTATGGTTGGCTGGCACAATTTGGGAAACTCATTGCCATCGTAAAACCAAATAATCTAAAAGGAGCAATGTCTTTTGATAGCTGATGGTTATTGGAGACTGGAATTGTTCTTTCAAAGATGTTCTATACAATTCTGGTGTTTTATTAATCGATACTTCTTTTCTCGTCATAATGAACACAGAATAAGTAGAGGTGTTCTTTATTCAGCTGTTATTGTTCGGAAAATGGTTGAAGAAGATAAAGAGATTCACTCATCTTCTCGGAAACACAAGATGGCAGAGCCAGAACTGATAGCAATGAGATATAAAATGCCCGTATGGACATTATCATTCATTGGAGAATGCGAGAACACGGGATACCGATTTATAGCGGCTGATTATGATTACGAGAATGCTAAAAATGCTAAATATGACTTACTTTTCATATGCAACAAAATAGTACATTCAAGCGTTTGGTCAATAGTTTATGACGGGAAAAGAGTCGATAGTTTAGCATTTTCTTCAGACAAAGAAAAAAACGCTGAAGCTTATGTTGTCAAAATAGATGACTGGATCGCCATGCTGAAATACATTTCAGAAAATGGGAATTAGAAAACAGCCACATATAAGACTTAATCGATGCTTTTCAGCTTCAATGAAGCAAATATGAAACTGTCTTATCCGCATCACGGGAATCTCACCCCTCCGAGGATCTCTCCGAGCCGTTTCCGGGAGTACCATTATTATCCTGGCTGTCATCGCCTACATGAGAAGCTGTCTCATGGTCTGTGACGGGATTCTCGCTCCTCCCTCCGTTACCCCAAGGGCTGGAGGATCATGGCGTACCTCACAAGTGGCTATCACCAGGACTGATGTCTCAGTGCTTGCATATTCAGTTTTCAATGTTCAGCAGAGATTTCTGAAAAGATCCCTCTACTTATATAAGTAGTTTAGGAGGCCAAAAAGGGGCCCCCCCCTTTTTTCAAAAATTTAAGAAAATTTGTTTTCTGTCGCATTATGCGGACAGAATATGTCTCTTTCGGCGATCCCTAGTGAATTCAAACACCTGAACGAAAAAAGTCCCTCTACTATATATGAAATAAGGAGGCCTCTTTTTTAACGGGTTTGGTGTCCCAGATTGAAAACTTGGTCGAATTGTCCGGTTATGTAGACAACAAAGGGCGTTTTCAGACACTTCCCAAAAGATGCCTCTACTATATATGATATATATGAAATGGGGGAGGGTAAAATGTTACCCCCCTCTCCAAGAAAATTTGTTGTTGTCGCTAAACGGTGACAACAAGCAAGTTTTTTAACTTTCGTGTCAGGAGCCGAACTGCTAAATAAAAGTCCTTCTACTAAAACACCGAAATTGCTGTGAAAATAGGTGTTTTGCATTTCCATTCGTGTGTATTACGACATAAAAAACCTGAACCGAGAGTGTCTCGATTCAGGATTTACGCTTTTATTGTGAACTGCGTGGCATCAGTGTTACGAAATATAACGATCAGTTTAAATCGTTTATAGCCACATACCGCAACATCTCGCAATGACCTTCGCGACAACAAGCTATGTAATTGTCACTGCACCATCCTATGAAGAACTGTGCAAATCGATTATTTAGCTACAAGTAGTTCGGGGTAGGTTGGGAAAATAAAAACCGCTGAATGCTACCAACAAACAGCGGGTCTTTAATGGATACGGAAATTCTTCAGATAAGAAATAATTGTAATACTATTAATTCTGTTTTCTGTCAACAGAATTGCAGGAAGCCGTGAAGGAATTGGCATTTAATGTGTCAATTATGGTGCAGCCTCTTAACATGTTCAGATTTTGTGGGAAAATAGTATAAAGGGCAGAGCACCCGTACCCCAATAAACGCAACCTCATTTTCTGTTAACCTGCTTCTCGCATTTTCGCTTGTTTTCGGCAGTATTTATATACGTCGTAATGAGCGAGAAATGACACACTCAACCATTTTTTCAGTATCCATAAACCATATCCGCATAAGAAACGAAATTTGTGCTTCCGGCCCAAAAATCTTTTTTGCTTATATATTTGTAGATATCTGTGTATTCCTCGTAATCATACTGAACGCCATTAATTGTCTCACTCTGTTTATAATAAGCATATCCTGTGCACAACACAAAACCCTTCTCCGTCTCCTCAAATATATATACCGGCGCACCGCAGTCATTTACAACAATTTCTCCGACAGAATAATCTTTCAAATCCAAAAACATTCTATGGCTTTCAGAATCATTTTCAAGTGAATATAATATATGCTCATCAAATAAATCACCAGATAAATAAGCAATAAAGGAGGTGTTCGCATACGGATTTAGTTGTAGCCTTGTTTTCTCTTTTTGTTCTAAAAGGCTATATACATGAAGATTATTGGTCATTGGGTCTGTATAGCAAACTTCAGCGTTATTAACTACAACAAAAGACGAATCTCCATTAACAAGATGATCAGCAGCTCTGAAAAAGGTTTCCGAGTCAACATCGTAAAGGTCAAATGAAACCGATTTTTCTCCCGCTTCACTTTCATTCGGAATCTTGAATGAAGATAACACTAATCCATTTTGATAATACCCTTCCAAAAAAACGCGGTTTTCTGTTCCCAATTCACACAACTCAGCAATACTCCCGTCAACATTTATTTTGACAAGCGTGTTCTGAATCAATTTCAACTCATTTGAATCTCGGTACGTTTCCAAAACCAAATACAGGTCTTGATTTATCGAATCATATATTACCGCTCCGCTTAATTTAAATAGTTGATACGAATCTATCTCTACTGTATTAATCAGGTTTGCATCTAAATCGTAAATATATATTCTGGATGGAGTTCCCTCTGTTTTTCTAAAAGGAAGATTTCCTAGTTTAAACACGAAAAGGTAATCATCAGTTGCCAATATGACCCCTCCGCCTGTAATGTCTTGAACTACTCTTTTCTCATCATCCATGTTCATTATAGACATATTCTCTGTATCATATTTTATAATGTCGGAGGTACCGTCCATATACCATCTTAGTTTATATGCATCATTTGAGTTTGCGCTGATAGAAGTCAGGAGTAAACCTGAACTATCTGAGATAATTTCAAACGCATGTCTCTCCGTAGCGCTTGAATCGTCCGAATAGACCGTTGTGATCAAATCGTACTGGTCGTATAATCTTTCGTTATCTTCATGTTTAACCCCACACGCGCTCAGTAGCAATGCTAGCAAAAGCAATAGTATCCAGTATCTATTCTTCATATAAATCACCCACTTCACATCTTTTTCTTTTACATCCAGTCCAAAACGACATTTGATGGTTGGACATTAGTCACCAAGGATTATATAACCACTCTCCATAAGAAATATAACAACCACAACCAATAGATTCCTGGTCGTAATACTCGTTATACCTTATCCATTCGAATGGTGAAGAAGGCAACGATGACGCTCGCCAAATAAGATAAACCCCAGCCACTGAATTCCCGCCTGTGTTTCCAATGGAATCGTAATTTGTTAAATCCAAATTCGAGCAAACAAGGTAATGATCTACACCTGTAATTGGATCCCCTTGACGATGGCAAGCCCATCGAACATCTGCGTCTCCCATTGTGTTATAACTCTTCAATGTCACAACATTAACATAAGGAGTCTCCACCAACCTTCTGCGGTTAATCCCTAGCGTTTTTGCGTTGTAGCAAGCATATCCGTGACCTATTGTCGAGCCATTTCTTATTTCTACCATCAAGAACCACTGAGTCTCATTTGTTCCTCCAGATGGTACAGCGAGACCTGTAAGATACGTCCCCGAGGTTGGCATCCATCCTGTAAGTTGGTTTAAACAGTAGTCTATCGAACCCGCTCCTCCATAACGAAACGAAAATGGTATTTGAGATTCAATAGTTGCTGTATCAATCACTTGATCTCTTGCTGCGAATACACAAAACATCTGCCTGCTAATAATAGAGCATCCCCAAAAAACAATAAAAATAATAAAGAGAAACAGTTTTTGAAATCTTCTTTCCATGCTTTGCCGCTCCGATCTAATTAAAGAAATTAAAACACTTCTAAATAATATTGCCCTGTTGGGATTTATCATTCTCAAACCTGCAATTGAAGATTCGTTCAGACTATATACAAAACCCATACTAACTCGGTTTCTTCTCATTAATTTTTAACATAGGCGTTTTCTTATGGTGCAAGGGGGTATAAAGGACATATAGTCTCTGATGCAGACAGATGCTGTATATCAGTTGTTGCAATTATGCTCTATCATAAATAACTTATATGATTATCTTTTGACATCAAATAGCCTATACTCGAAGTGCCCCAAAAACAACTGCTGTAAATCAACGAAAGCAATATCATCCGGGGTGTACACAAATACTTCTGGCAAGACATGTACACTTCTGAAAACTGCCTGATCATCTACTATAATAACCAACTCGGGAAAAACGCGTTCTTCCGGAGAGAATCTCCTGAGTATACTTCTTCCATTTCTTACGTCATAACTATGAGCAAATACTTCACGATCATAAGTATCGGAGTTAATCACGCCAAAATACAACAAGAAATGGTCAATCGCAGTTACATGTGACATGTTTAATGGTTTCTCATTTTCAACAAATCCAGCATCGTCAATAACCTTATTATCTTTTGTTCGCGTAAGCATCCAGTGAGAACCTTCTTCAGTTTCAAAAGAACGAAGACTGAATTGTGAAGAACTGTTTGCTAAATCTGTATCAGCATTATTGATAGAAATATTAGAGTTTATTTCGATTTCAGGATGCTCTTGAGTTATCTTTAGCGATTCACAATCAAGAAATACGTTTTCTGTTGTATTAGAAGCAATATCAATACATCTTAATGCGATTTCATTTTCTACAGCATCATATGCAGCGTATTCGCCGATTAATGCGAACGATGATGGTATTTGAAACGAATCCATGACACCGTTTTGTACATCAATTCTGTAACAAATTCTGTCGTTTTCATATATCGTGTAATTAGTGCCTGCAGGCGAGGGATAGGGCATCGCTTGTGTTGAGAAAATAAAGCAATATGGTTGGATCAACGCAATAACTGGACAATTTTGGAATTCCAAGCAAGGTAATTTGTAAATAAAACATTCTTTGGAATGAAAATCATAATAATACCCATAATAATTATTGCCATCTTGTGCTTGCGCTGAAATATAAAATGCTCCTTCTGTATTGGCATTTTCTACGCGGATGAAGAACTCTTCTTCAATATGATTTATTTCCTCTTTGGATTCACTGCATGATGGAATGAACATTACTAATAAGCACATAAAAGTTATGCTAAACAACAGTTTTGAGCGTAACATTTGTATCTACCCCATAGCATATTAATCATAATGCAAAGTGAATCCGCAAATACAGGTGCCAACTCTGCTTCCCGTGGCATAATACTGATACCATGGTATGCCGTATTGATCAAGATCTTTTTCACCATCAATCCCAACTGGTATATCACTGAGCGTGGATAAATCTTCCCATAATAACCTCGAAGGTTGGGTTGGATTATGAATAATCATAGTCCAGTCACAAGAAGCATTCCCTCCCTGAAAAGGCTGGGCAAACAACCCGAAAGTGGATTGAAGATTTGGTTCCGTTTCAATAAAACAAGAGCCTTCTTGGACGTTAAAGTCTACATAATTGTTTCCCAAAGTAGTTATCATGTTCACCTGTGATGGAAATATTCTTCTTCTATTAATGCTCAGCTCTGTAGCGCCTGCTGGAGCAAATCCGATAGAACAATAGCCGTTTGGCCATACTCTTATTCTATAATACCTTTGCGTATCGTTGTTCGTATAAGTAGCAAAAGTTACGAGTGTCCCTGAGGTAGGTTGATAATCTGTATATTGGTTTAAACAATCGTATCCGGCAAATATGTTGGTGTTTGAGTAGTTAGGATCTGTGGGGGTAGAGTCTACTCCAGAAGTCAAAACTACTACCTTTCCTGGGAATAGATTTGTTGTTGCGTCTGATGATTGATATTCATCTTCCTTATCAACGGCATATACACTTGTGGATAATGAACTGAGTAAAAAAGCCGTTAAGAATAATAAGAATAAACGTTTCATTTTGTTCTCCTATCAGTACTAGAGTTCCTATCAGCATCCATATTTTTTACAAAAATCGTCATTAATCATCGGACCTTCAGCCAACATAAACGGGATAATACTATTAGTTGAGTTCCAATAATCTTCCTTATTGATTAACCCATATTGCTCTTCTCTGGCTTCATACTCATATTTGGTGCCGTCCGCCAAATAATCCTCGGTAAGAATGTACGAAGCTCCACACATCACCAAAAAACTATCCTCGCTCTCAGAGCAAATAGTAGTCAAAAATTCGACACCATCAGAATCACGGTATGTCAGTTCCAACTGCTTTATCTCACCAGTGCTAATATCATAGCAGAACGGTAATGGATTCTTTTTTTCCCGATCAAACCCATAAAAAATGATGTGTTTATCCAAACAAGCAGATAACAAAACGTATTTTGAATTACTCGAGGGTTTAAAAGGTCTTTCTTCCTTCTCGCCTGTAATAATGTTCATTCTTATCATATGGGGATCCGTCTGGGTACAATAGTACGCATATTCACCATCAAACACTATGGTTAACTCTCCCTGAGACCAATTGAAATCGTTGAACTCATAGCTATTAGATATAATGTCATACAGGTAGTATCTATGCATCAATGTATTATTAAATTCTGTTTTGGCACTATTCGATGATGACATTTCCATAATGATTAATTTGTTTTGAACAGTCCCTACGATTGAAATGCATTTATCGGTTTCTATTGTTTCTGATAAAATGTTGCATTTTCCTGATTTAATATCAGTTTTACACAAGTAACTTGCAACCGGAAAATCATCTTTTCCGTTGTATTTATTCATTACGAAATAAAAATCTATTCCATCGTAAGCTATACCTGAGTTGACCTCAATGCTTTCGGTCATTTCTAATTGGAAAATGAGTTTGTTTGTTCCGTCAGGATTCATTTTCAGGAAATAACTTCCTGTTCCGTCCCAATAATCTGTTTTTGTATCACCTGCTTTTATGATGATTATTTCTTTCTCATTTATTATTGGAGCCAAGCCTCCAAATGAGTTATCGATCCAACCAGGGTTGTTATTATCACAAGTTGCCTCATTTTGATTAGTGAGCGTTCCATAAGTCATCGATTCATGATCATAATATATAAGGCTTGCTCCGCCATGTGTATTTCGTTTGAAGCCTAACGACCCGTATTCGCAGGAGGATATTATGTTGTAGGGTATGCCATAGCCTGAAACTAACATGTGAAGGTTTCCCTCATTTTGATTTTCCACGATGGAATCAAGACCTTGTTGTATTTCTCCTTCGGAGGGAATGGGCTCATTTATTGCATACACTGAAATAGGCGTGGTAGTAAAACAAATGGATGTAAAAAGTATCAGAGCAACAATAACTACTATTTTTCTCATATTATTTCTCCTTAAATACCAGGTCATATACAAGTTTAAAGCTCCTGAATAAGATGATCCCCAATATAAATAGTTTCCAGGATAGTACAGCACACCGTAGTTAATAAAAGTACAATACTTATTATCTTTCTCATTGTATAACCTCCAATGTATGCTTATGTGTATTAGCAATTAATCTTATGGCAACGCAAAAATGTCAATTTGTTCAGAGAGCAGACAGACACTATCTGCTCTCTGCTTTTTTGGAATTACTGAATCGAACTCGGCGTTTCAGGCTGATAGATAGGTCCCCAACACGGGATTCTTGCTGCCACTAATGCAGCAAGAAAAGTAACCTTCGAAAACATATTGAGCATTTTGTACATCCCCCCCCCCC
>OCTX012223242.1_pt1 | contig 26676 bp, 20 predicted proteins | sample 1539691 | NCBI WGS metagenome assembly OCTX01 (sample SAMN02144231, study PRJEB22623) | gut metagenome | biome: sheep rumen | host: Ovis aries | place: New Zealand
GTTCCGTCCTCCACAAAAGGCAGCAGGTAATCCTGCTGCGATTTGTTGAATCGATGGATCTCGTCGATGAAGAGGATCGTCTTAAGGCCGTACATCCCGAGCCTGTCCTGCGCCTCCTTCACCACCTGCTCCATGTCCTTCTTGCCGGCGGATGTCGCGTTGATCTGCCGGAACTGTGCCTTTGTCGCGTTGGCGATCACCTTGGCCAGCGTTGTTTTTCCGGTTCCGGGAGGCCCGTAGAAAATAAGACTGCTGATCTTGTCAGCCTTGATCGCTCTGTAGAGGAGTTTTCCCTTTCCGATTATGTGCTGCTGCCCTACAACTTCTTCCAGTCTCACCGGTCTGAGCCTTGCGGCGAGCGGCGCCTCCGTCTCCTGTTCGCTCTCCCTCATAAAATCAAAAAGATCCATATATTGTTTTACTTTCCTTCCTCGGAATAGGTCTTGAATGATTTAAGCTTCCAGATATCTCTGTTGTATTCCGAAATCGTGCGGTCCGATGAGAAGTATGACGCTCCGGAGATATTCAGAAGCGCTTTTTTGTTCCAGGCCTCTCTGTCCTCATAGTCGCGCAGCATCCGATCCTTCGTTTCAAAATAGGACTTCAGATCCAGCAGCGCCATGTATCTGTCCCTGGTCCTGATCTCCTTATAGAGCCGCTCCAGATTCTCTCGGCGGCCTTTGGCCAGCATCAGGGGACTGACAATGAAATCAACTGCCTCCCTGACCACTTCACTGCTGTTATAAATAAGGGAGGGATCATAATCTCCTCTCTCATAATGGCCTATAACATCGTCCGCGCTGATTCCGAAAAGATAAATGTTCTCTTCTCCCGCCGACTCAAATAACTCAACATTGGCGCCGTCATTGGTTCCGAGCGTCAGCGCTCCGTTGAGCATCAGTTTCATATTTCCCGTCCCGGATGCTTCTCTCGAAGCCAGCGAGATCTGTTCGGAAATATCTGCAGCAGGGATCAGTCTCTCAGCATATGTCACATTGTAATTTGTGACCATCACCATTCTCATATACTGATTCACGTCAGGGTCTCCATTGACGATATCAGACAGGACGAGGATCAGGTGAATGATGTCCTGCGCCAAAACATAGGCCGACGCGGCTTTCCCGCCGAAGATGAAATTGACCGGTCTCTCCGGCACTGCCCCTCTCTTGAACTCAAGGTATTTGTGGATTACATACAGAGCGCTTAAATGCTGTCTCTTGTATTCATGGATCCGCTTGATCTGCATATCATAGACGCCGTCAGGAAGAAGTTCCACGCCCTCTCTCATCTTTATGAAAGAGGCAAGGCGGGCCTTTGCTGCCGCCTTGATCTCCTCAAGTTCCCGAAGCGTTTCCGGATCATCCGCAAACGCTCTCAGGTCCTCCAGACGAGCTGGGTCAAGTTTGTAGTCATTCCCTATTTTGGCGCTGATCCAGTCGGACAGTTCGGAATTGCAGCCGTACAGCCACCTTCGGAAAGAGATTCCGTTTGTCTTGTTGCTGAACTTCTCCGGGTAGATCTGATACAGGCCCCTGAGCTGGGACTCCTCCAGGATCTTCGTGTGGATCTTCGCGACGCCGTTCACCGAAAAACCGAAGTGGACGCACAGGTTGGCCATATGGACTCTTCTTTCCGTGTCAATGATCCACACGGAAGGATCATGATACCTGTTCTTGATGATCAGGTCCAGTCTGTGAATAATGGGAACAAGCTGAGGCACCACCTCAGAGAGCTGATCGACAGACCACGTCTCCAGCGCTTCCGCCAGAATAGTGTGGTTTGTATAAGCGCAGGTCTTAGTCACGACCTTTACCGCCTCCATAAATGAAAGCGCTTTATCGTCAGTCAGAATGCGGACCAGTTCCGGGATGATCAGCGACGGATGCGTGTCGTTGATCTGGATGACCGCATAGTCATACATTCTCCTCAGGTCGCATTTGCGCGCTTTCATCTCGCTCAGGATCTGTTGTGCCGCGCAGCTCACCAGGAAATACTGCTGATACAGGCGCAGCATCTTTCCCGCTTCATCAGAATCATCCGGATATACAAAAAGAGTCAGGTTCTTATCGATCGCGCTCTTATCAAATTCAATCCCGTCATGAACAATGGATCCGTCCGCACTCTCGAGATCAAAGAGCCTAAGTTTGTTGACACCGCTGTGATAGCCGGCGACACTGATCTCGTACATGCGCGCCCTGACCTTGTATCTGCCAAAGTTTACTTCGAAATTGATATCCGTCAGATCCTCCCAGGAGTCCCACTGGATCCAGGGGTCCTTGTCCATCTGCTGCATATAGTCTGAGAATGATTGACGGAACAGTCCGTATCGATAGTTGATGCCCAGGCCCTCCGCAGGATAGCCCAGCGTCGCTATGGAGTCCATAAAGCACGCCGACAGACGCCCCAGGCCGCCGCTGCCGAGGGAGGGCTCGGGCTCATATTCCAATACATTCTGAAGGTTCTTGCCATACCGGGCGAGAAGCTTCTCCGCCTTTCTGTAGATCCCGAGATTGATCAGCGTATTGAGGAGAAACCTTCCCGGCAGGAACTCCGCCGAGACATAGTAGACCTTTTTCTCACCGCTGTTCTTTTCACTGATCTTGAGGATCCTCTTAATCAGCAGCATCAGAATAAAATATGTCTCTTCATCCCCGCATTTTTCAAGCGGTTTTCCGAACCGCTCATGAGACAGCTCCGTGAGCTGCTTCTCCATATTCATTACCATAACGTCAAAGATCATGTTTCTGTAGCCCATAACACTCTCCTCGAAGGCTATCCGCAGTTTTACTTATGATATCAGATTCAAAATACAGGGGCAATCAGTACGGTCTTCTGAGACCTTTCGGATAATGATTCTTGATCTGATCCCCGGAGAGCTTGCCCCAGCCGCAGCTGAAGCCGCAGTCTGTTACCAGGCACCATCCTTTTTGCCCGGAAATCTGTGCGCAGTCCTGTGTCCGCAGACTCTCTCCCCTCAGATACGCGCGAGCTGCATTCCCGTCACCAGGTACATCCTCTGAACCATCGGAGAGCTCTGCCCAGCATTTCACGTCTCCGGCTTCCAGAGCCGCTGCCAGAGCGTGGGACGGCTCGAACCGGTTCTTTTTAAGAGTCCCCAGATGGAGCCCGGGCCGCAGGACCTTCAGACCGTCCAGACGCACACCTTCGGGAATCCTGTACAGTTCTTTGCCAAAGAGCGTCAGCGACGCTCCTGATCCGCCCTCATTTTCCGCCTCCAGTTTCCGTATACCTCTCTGCGACAGTGTCTCCGCGCAGAATTCTTTAAAGAGCCTGATCGCTTCGCGATCCTTTACGGGCTTTTGGCCGGCTGCTCTTCTTCTTAGTCCGGAGCCTTCTTTTCTGAAAACAGCAAGGTAGTGTCCTTCTCCCTCCAGTCTGTGCGGCCACAGGCGGATCGTTCCGCCGAGAGAATCAGTAATCTGTCCGGGAATTCCCTCACCGGAAGCATATTCGGGTCTTCCTGCCGCAAGCCCCGTGCGTTCCATATATCCGGTTCCCAGAATCGAGGGAAGATCCAGGATCTGAAAATCGGGGTGCCGCATAATGAACTTCGCGGCGTTCTGCTCATTCTCCTGAGGCGCGAACGTACAGGTAGAGTATACAAGCGTTCCTCCCGGAGCGGTCATTTCCGCCGCGCAGTCCAGGATCCCGCATTGTCTGCGCGCGCAGAGGTCCACATTTTCAGGACTCCAGTTCGGGATCGCCTCCTCTTCTTTGCGGAACATCCCTTCTCCCGAACAAGGAGCATCCACTACTACTGTGTCAAAATACAGCGGAAACCTCTCTGCCAGCTTCTCCGGATCTTCATTCAGGACCACGGCGTTGGAGATTCCCATCCTCTCTATATTCTGGGAGAGGATCTTCGCTCTCGCCGGATGGATCTCATTGGAGTACAGAACCCCCTCTCCTTCAAGCATGGACGCCAGCTGCGTGCTTTTTCCGCCGGGCGCCGCGCACAGATCCAGGACTCTCATACCGGGTCTGACCCCCGAGAAGGCAGCCACTGCCATAGCGCTGGGTTCCTGTATATAATAGGCTCCGGCCTCATGAAGAGGATGTTTGCCGGGCCGCTTTAACGGATCATAATAATAACCGTGAGGTGCCCAGGGAATAGGCTGCATGCCAAACAGAGAAGAAGATTCCAGTGTTTTGGCCTTCTCCCTCAGTGTGCTTACCCGAAGTCCGGGTCTTCTGGTCTCCTTATAGGATCTCAGAAAGGCATCGTATTCTTCCCCCAGCATTTGCTTCATCCGCTCATTGAATTCTAAAGGCAGTCTGTTCAATCTCTTATCTCCGTCTTTCAAGCTGCCGGCTGCTCAAGCCGGATTTACAACCTTGCAGTTTCATTCTAAAATAGTGATGTGCATTTATTGATTATACACAAAAACGGGAGGGTATATGAAAACAAAATCAAAAACATCTATGCCGCTGGCAATGCAGATCTTTATTGCATTAGTGCTCGCAGTGATCGCAGGTCTTTTACTGCAGAATAATGTGGAGTTCGCCGATTCCTACATTAAACCGCTCGGAACGGTCTTTCTGAATCTGGTCAAGTTTATCGTCGGTCCGATCGTGCTCTTTTCCATAATGGCCGGCGTAGTATCTCTCAAGGATATCCGCAAGGTCGGATCCATCGGCGGAATTACCGTTATCTACTATTTCTGCACGACAGCTGTGGCGACCGTGATCGGTCTTGCCTTTGCCAATATCTTCAAAGGCATGTATCCGGTCCTCTCCACTGACAGTCTGGCCTATGAAGCACCCGAAGGGAAGACCATGATGGATGTGTTCGTAGGGATCTTCCCCAAGAACTTCGTAGAGCCCATCGCTGAAGCCAATATGCTTCAGGTCATTGTCATGGCGCTTCTGATCGGCTTTGCGATTATCTCCCTCGGAGAAAAAGTTGAAAAAGCCGCCGAAGGAATAAACCGCTGGAACGACATTTTCATGAAGGTCATGGAAATGATCCTCCGTCTCTCTCCTCTTGGCGTCTTCTGCCTGCTGTGTCCTGTGATCGCGGCAAACGGCCCCAAGGTCATCGGCTCGCTGGCGATGGTCCTTCTGACCGCTTATCTGGGGTATATCGTCCACGCAGTTGTGGTGTATTCCTTCACAGTAAGGACACTGGGCGGATTAAGTCCCCTGAAATTCTTCAAAGGGATGATGCCTGCGATCATGTTCGCTTTTTCAAGCGCTTCCTCTGTAGGCACTCTTCCGCTCAATATCGAGTGTACGGAAGAACTCGGAGCCACAAGAGAGATCACTTCCTTCGTTCTGCCGCTGGGCGCCACCATCAATATGGACGGAACAGCGATCTACCAGGGGGTTTGCGCTGTATTCATCGCCTCCTGCTACGGTATTGACCTGACACTGGGACAGATGCTCACTATAGTACTTACTGCCACACTTGCTTCTGTCGGAACAGCCGGTGTACCCGGCGCCGGCATGGTCATGCTGGCTATGGTCCTGACATCCGTGGGACTTCCGATCGACGGCATTGCTCTGGTCGCCGGCGTAGACCGCATCTTCGACATGGGACGCACGACTCTCAATATCACCGGAGATGCCTCTGCTGCTCTCATTGTCACCAATATTCTCGAGAAAAGGAAAAAAGCGTAAAACGCTATTTGGCAGTCTCGATATTCCCAAAGGCCAAAGAAAGCCGGGCTATAAAGCCCGGCTCTTTTTTATTGATTGATCATGTATCCAGGCGGACTCAGATTGTATTCTCATACGCGTCCGCTTCCGTCCTGTGCATCTTCTTCCCGTTCAGGATAATATACCCATCCTCAATATCGTCGTGAACGATAAACCGCACAGCAGGTTCCTCCTCTTCAGAGTGCCTGTGTCCGAACCGGCGGCAGGTGATGTCCTGATCCTTTCTCAGTTTGTGGCCGTCAGTTGAACGAGGAGGTCTGTAACCGGTCCTCGCACCTTTCATCATCGCTTCCAGCCGCTTTGCCGTATCACTCTGGGATGGTCTGGCCGACCGCCCGTCTTTTCCTTTCGCGGAAAAACGTCTGAGTGAGAAGATCACGAGAAACCAGATCACGATCATTATATAGAGAACTAGCGATGCCATTTCACATCCTTTCTCACGGAAGGACTTCTGCTATGCAGGATTCCGTGCCTGTGACAGAACCTTGTATCATTTCCGGCTTTCCGCCGCCCTTTGCTCCCAGCTTCTCCCTGAGCGCTTTCTGCACGTCCCGGGAGTCCATTTTCCTGCTGCCTATAATATAGCGGTATTTGCCCTCATTGTCGCTTCCGGCAAAAACCCCGCAGAAACCGTCATGCTCCTCGCAGAGCCTGTTGACGAGATTTCTCTGCACAATATTGTCCATATCACCGACAAACAAGAACACATTCTTCTGATCTTTGGGAATCGTTTCAAGACGAAGAAACGCGGCTTTGTACTCAAGGTCACGGTTTTTCTGCTTCAGTTCGCCGATCTCGTCGAGAAGATGCCTGACTCCGTCCCCGATCTCATCCTGGCTGCGGTTTGTCAGATGGGAGACTTCCTCTATGCGCTGCTGCCTTTTCTGCATCAGGGCGAAGGCTCTCCTGCCGCATGCGATGAACAGGCGCATGCCGCCATTAAAGCGCAGCGTCTTCACTATTTTGATCAGGCCGATCTCTCCGGTCTTCCTGACATGGGTTGCACAGCAAGCGCATACGTCCACTCCGGGGATCGTGACCAGACGGACCTGCCCCTCGATCTCGATCTTGCTTCGGTAACTGATCTCCCCCAGTTTGTCCTTGTCAGGATAAGAGACCTCCACCGGGAGGTTTCTGTAGATGACCTCATTGGCTTCCCATTCCAGAAGCAGGATCTCTTCCTCGCTGAGCTGTCCGTTGACGTCCAGCGTCACCGAATTGTCGCTGAGGTGAAAGCCGATATTATCAAACCCATACCGGTTATGCATCAGCCCGGACAAAATATGCTCGCCGGTGTGATTCTGCATAAAGCCGAATCTTCGCTCCCAGTTGATCTGAAGAAGCACCTGATCACCCGGCCGGAAAGGTTCCGTATTATCTTCCGGACAGCTGACAATATGCCTGATCACTCCATCTTCGATCTGCACATCCGTGACGGCCAGCATCTCAGACCTGTTTACATCGTCATTTCCTGCGCTGCAGATCCATCCGATGTCGGAGGACTGCCCTCCGCCTTCCGGAAAAAAGACCGTCCTGTCCAGGATCAGTTCCAGCTGATAGCCGGGTTCCGGATTCTCTTCTCCCGGCAGCTTTCTTGCCGAGAGGACCGTCGCCTCACACCGTGTCAGATATGCGTCCGTTTCATAAAGTCTCTCTGTACCGTTCACGTTAAATGTTCTTTCTCTCTGCTTTTCCGGCTTCCATCTTGAGGTAAGCGTTGATAAAGCGGTCGATATCTCCGTCCAGCACAGCTCCGGTGTTGCTGGTCTCCTCCGCTGTTCTCGTGTCCTTGACCAATGTATAGGGCTGAAGGACATAAGACCGGATCTGGCTTCCCCAGGCGATATCCTTCACTTCGCCGCGGATGCCGGCAAGTTTAGCCTGTTCCTCTTCCATCCTCTTCATATACAGCTTGGCCTTGAGCATCTGCATCGCCTTGTCCTTGTTCTGGAACTGGGAGCGCTCATTCTGGCATGTCACTACGATCCCGGAAGGGAAATGCGTGATGCGGATCGCCGAAGAAGTTTTGTTGATATGCTGTCCGCCGGCGCCGCTGCTTCGGTATGTGTCGATGCGGATATCGTCGGGATTGATGACAATATCAATATCCTTCTCTATATCGGGCATTACGTCGCAGGAGACAAAGGAAGTCTGTCTCTTCCCCTGCGCGTTGAAGGGAGAGATTCGGACAAGTCTGTGCACGCCTCTCTCGGACTTAAGATAGCCGTAAGCGTTTGTGCCGTTGATCTGAAAATCCACGGACTTAATTCCCGCTTCATCGCCGTCCACAAAGTTCATAACGTCCACTGTAAATCCCTTTCGGTCCGCCCAGCGCGTATACATCCTGTAGAGCATAGAACACCAGTCACAGCTCTCTGTTCCGCCGGCTCCGGCGTTCAGGCTGACGATCGCGTTGGAATCATCATATTCACCGGTCAGAAGGGTGGACAGTCTCATATCCTCGAGTTTTTCCTTGAAGGCGTCCAGATCTTCTCTGATCGTGTCGATCACAGAGCGGTCATCCTCTTCATTTCCCATCTCAATGAGCATCATCATGTCCTCGTAAGAGGTGCTGAGCTGATCGGCATCCTCCACCAGGGTCTGCAGATCCTTGAGCTGTTTCATTTTTTTGTTGGCAGTATCCGCGTCGTTCCAGAAGTCCGGCGCTTCGGATTCCCTTGAGAGTTCTTCGATCCTCTGTTTCTTGTAATCCAGGTCCAGTGAATCCCTGACTTCCTCAAGCGGCGTCTCGTACTGCTGCAGTTCAAGCTTCATCTGGTCTAATTCGATCATTCGCTGTTAATCTCCTTATATAATACTGACGGAATTTATCACTGTTTGCGACCGCAGCAGTTCTTATATTTTTTGCCGCTTCCGCAGGGGCAGGGATCATTGGGGTAGATCTTCTTCTCTGCCCTTCTCTTGGGATCCCTGGCCGTAGTCTCGTCCTTGTTTGTTCCGGTTACCTTGGCGACCTCTTCCCTCTCGACCTTCTGCTCTACTTTGACATGGAAGAGCACGCGGACCGTCTCCTCCATGATATTGTGGTTCATTTCGTTGAACATGTCATAGCCGGCGATCTTATACTCCACCAGAGGATCATGCTGTCCGAGGGCCTGAAGGCCTATACTCTGGCGCAGCTGGTCCATATCGTCGATATGGTCCATCCATTTTCTGTCGACGACTTTGAGGAGCACCACGCGCTCCAGCTCTCTTACAGCCTCCTCATCCGGGAACTCGGATTCCTTGCTCTCATAAAGTTCCAGGGCTTCTTCCTTGAGCTGCTGCTTCAGTCCGTTCTTGGTGCGCTCCCTGATCCGCCCTCTGTTTATAACCTTGAAAGGAATCGTAGGCAGAAGCAGTTCATTGAGTTCAGTGAGATTCCACTCATCGCTGTCCTGGTCCTCGGAGATACTGATATCCACCGCTCTCTCGACAACTTCGGCGATCATATTGAGAATCGAATCCCTCATACTCTCACCGTCAAGTACCTGCCGGCGCTGCTTGTACATGATCTCTCTCTGCTCATTCATGACCTGGTCATAATCCAGCAGATTCTTACGAATACCGAAGTTATTGGCCTCAATCTTCTTCTGGGCGCCTTCAACCGCTTTCGTAAGGGACTTGTGGGAGATTTCCTCTCCCTCCGGGATCTTGAGCGCGTTGAACATGGCGATCATCCTGTCAGAACCGAACAGACGCATCAGATCGTCTTCAAGAGAGATGTAGAAGCGTGATTCACCGGGGTCTCCCTGTCGTCCGCTTCGTCCGCGCAGCTGATTGTCGATACGCCTTGACTCGTGTCTCTCTGTTCCGATGATCTTGAGACCGCCGGCGGCCTTCGCCTCTTCGTCGAGCTTGATATCGGTACCACGGCCTGCCATATTCGTCGCGATCGTGACGGCTCCGTGCTGACCGGCCTGGGCGACGATCTCCGCTTCCATCTCGTGGAACTTGGCGTTTAATACGTTGTGCGGGATTCCCTCTCTGCGGAGCATCTTGGAGACGTCCTCAGAGACCTGGATCGTGATCGTGCCGACCAGAACAGGCTGTCCTTTCTCATGGGCCTCTTTGACCGATTCGACGACTGCCTTGTACTTTTCTTTCTTTGTCTTATAAACTGCGTCCTGATGGTCTTTACGGATCACAGGCTTGTTTGTGGGGATCTCGATGACGTCCATACCGTAGATCTCGCGGAATTCGCGCTCCTCGGTGAGGGCCGTACCGGTCATACCGCACTTCTTGTCGAATTTATTAAAGAAGTTCTGGAATGTGATCGTAGCGAGCGTCTTGCTCTCTTTTTTGACCTTGACGTTTTCCTTTGCTTCGATTGCCTGGTGCAGTCCGTCGCTGTAGCGCCTGCCGGGCATTACGCGGCCTGTGAATTCATCTACGATCAGCACCTGGTCGTCCTTGACGATATAATCGTGATCTCTGTGCATCAGATTGTTCGCTCTCAGAGCAAGAATGATGCAGTGCTGGATCTCGAGGTTCTCGGGATCCGCGAGGTTGGGGATGTGGAAGAACTTCTCGACCTTGGAGACGCCTTCCGCAGTGAGATTGACCACCTTGTCCTTCTCGTTGACGATGAAGTCACCGGTCTCCTCTCTCTCGACACCCATGATCGCGTCGATCTTGGAGAGGTCCTCCATGTCTTCGCCGCGTTTCATCTGCTTGGCCAGAATATCGCAGGCTTCGTAGATCTTGGTGGATTTGCCGCTCTGTCCGGAAATGATCAGAGGTGTGCGCGCCTCGTCGATCAGGACCGAGTCCACCTCATCGATGATGGCGTAGTGAAGTTCCCGAAGGACCAGGTTCTTCTTGTAGATCGCCATGTTGTCTCTAAGATAGTCGAAACCAAGTTCATTATTAGTGACATAAGTGATATCACAGCCGTAAGCCTGCTGCCTCTCCTCGCTGCTCATGCTGTTGAGGACAACGCCTACGGTAAGTCCCATAAACTGGTAGACCTGGCCCATCCATTCCGCGTCACGCTTTGCCAGGTAATCGTTGACTGTGACCACGTGCACGCCTCTGCCTTCCAGAGCATTGAGGTATGCGGGCATAGTCGCCACCAGAGTTTTACCTTCACCGGTGCGCATCTCCGCGATGCGGCCCTGGTGCAGGATAATTCCGCCGATAAGCTGTACGCGGAAGGGCTCCATTCCCAGTGATCTTCTCGCGCCTTCCCTTACTGCCGCATAGGCCTCGGGAAGAAGGTCGTCCAGCGTCTCTCCTTCTTCGAGTCTCTTTTTGAATTCATCTGTCTTGCCCCTGAGCTGTTCGTCGCTCAATTCCAGCATCTGAGGGCGCAGGTCTTCGATCCTTTTTACGAGAGGCTCGATCCTCCGGAGCTCTCTCTGGCTGTGTGTGCCGAATAACATATCTGTAATCTTGGACATAATCTATACTCCTGATTCATATACCTAATGCGCATATTCTTTGAAATGATATCATAAATCATTTCATTGCGCCATTACTCCGCAGTATTATTCACAGAGAATCCATAAGCGGTTCAGCGGGCCTGTGTGCCGAGCACTTTGTACAAAAGCCTGTAAAGCTCTGACGCCTCCTCAGGTTCGAGATTGACGCAGCTCGACATGGATCCCGGGATGCTCAGAGCCTCTTCCCGAAGTTTCCAGCCTTTCTCTGTAACAGTCACGATCAGATTCCGTTCATCTTCCTTCGAGCGCTTTCTCTCAAGATATCCCTTGTTCTCAAGCTTCTTGAGGACCGGTGTCAGCGTCCCGGAGTCGAGAAACAGAACAAGGCCGAGTTCTCTCACATTCATGCTCTCATTTTCCCAAAGCGCCATCATCGTAATGTATTGCGTATACGTAAGATCGAACCTGTCAAGAAACGGCTTATATTTCCTTATGATCTCCTTGGAGCAGGCGTAAAGCGGAAAGCACAGCTGGCTTTTCAGCTTCAGGCAGTCGTATTTATCACTCATGGAACTGAATCCTCCATTTTATACATGGTTTCATTGCATCATGCAATCGAATTTATCACAATTTAATAGTGATTGCAACCGCCTCCGCCGCAATACGTGTTTTTTTTTCTGTAACATGGTTGATGTTCGTTGAAAAGAACTGACAGATCTTATCCCGCAAAAAAAGAGAGGCAGCCTGATTGAGGAATGATTCCTCATCAGCTGCCTCGCCTTTATAATCTTTCTGTGTTATTTGAGTTCGCCCGCACTGTTGAAATAATAAGATCTGCCGTCAATCCACTGCTGTCCGGTAGCCATTGCGCCGGATGCCTTGAAATAATACCAAGTGTTGCCCTGCTTGAGCCATCCGATCTTCATTGATCCGTCTGAATTCATATAATACCAGGTTCCGTTCACTCTGATCCATCCGGTCTTCATAGCTCCGCTGGCGCCAAAATAGTACCAGATGCTTCCCTGCTTGAACCAGCAGCCTGCTTTCATAGCGCCGCTTTCTTCAAGATAATACCACGCGCCGTCTTTTAACCAGCCGGTCTTCATCACACCGTTTTGCTCAAGATAATACCATTTGGTGCCGAGCTTGATCCAGCCGGTCTTCATGGCACCCGAGGATACGAAGTAGTACCAGTTTCCTCCGATCTTTTTCCAGCCGGTGACCATCTCGCCATTATCAGCCAGATAATACTTAGCTCCATTGTAATCAATCCAGCCTGTCACGGCCTTTCCGTTGTTGTAATAGAACCACTTGCCGTTTTCCAGCGCCCATCCGGTGGCGCCGGTGGTGCCGGTGGATGTCGAAGCCGCAGTTGTTGTGGTTGTATTTCTCACGGTATCGACAACTGTAGGCGCTGAAGTCGCTGCAGATTTCCCTATATAATGTCCGTTAGCGTCAAAATCATGAATTTCCCCGTCAATGCTGACGACACCGGTAACCATAGCCCCGTTTGTGTCGAAATAGTATTTCTTGCCGTCAATAGTCTGCCATCCACGCTGAACGACGCCGTACTCATCAAGGTGATATTTTCCTCCGTCCACCTGAACCCAGCCGAACTGTTCCGCGCCGTCTGTGCCAAAATAGTGCTTTTTGTTCTTGATCGTGTAGAACCCTGTCACCATGACGCAGTCTTCAGGCCTGAAATAATACCATTTGCCGCCGATCTCCTCCCATTCGGTGCAGCCGTAGCCGCTGGAATTGAAATAGTAAGTATTTCCGCCGGTCTTCACCCAGCCTGTCTTCATCGCGCAGCTGGAAGGGTCGAAATAAAAGTAACTTGTACCGATCTTCTGCAGTCCCGTCAGCGCGTAGCCCCTGTCGTTGAAATAGTACCAGACATTATCGATCTTCTTCCAGCAGTTAGTAAGGTAAGTGCCATCGGCATACTCGTACCACCAGCCTACACTGTTCTTCTTCCAGTAGCCGCCCTCTGAAGATGTGGACGGAGCGGTTCCGGATTGGCGAAGCTGGATCGTGCCGGCTTTGCTGAAACTCCAATTGTTCCAGGTGGCATGATAGAGATCCTTGGTATGGGAGTCCAGGATCGCCGTTCCGCTGTTATTGCGGCCGACGCAGATCGTCGCATGGTCATAGGTTCCGTCGCCGTTCCAGTCGAAATAGATCGGATTACCGGCGAGAATATTCCCGTTATTGGCATTCATGAAAGAGCCGTACTGTTTGAAGTGAGCGATCTGCTTCATGACATTGATCCACGCCACACTGTGTTTATACCATACGGAATCCTGAGGAAAACCTCCGTTATAGAGACACTGGGAGACAAAGTTTGCACAGTCTCCGCCTCTTCCTTTGTAACTGTTATAAGAAGAATTATAGTTAATGCAGTACTTGTCAGCGTATGCAATGGCGTTGGACACATTATAGTTATATGTTCTGGCTGCGGTCGCCGCCATCATTTCCTGCTCTCCGTCATCTGAGATCACCCTGAGCGCGTCTGCGCTCCCGTTCTCAGCCTGCAGGGAGTACTCCACTTCATCCTGCATCCAGTCAAAATTCTGATCTGTATCATCGACAGAGGCGATCTTCCAGCTGCCGCTGCGGTCACAGTCCAGTTTAAGGGAAAAATTATAGCCGTATGCCGCTGCGTTAACTGCGGAGACATCGTCGGAAGCATAGCCGACTGTCATCCACTCGTAGATATCCAGATTCGCGGAACCGTTTTCCACGGTGCAGGCGTTGACTTTGATCCTGGGAACCATTGTGCGGATCTGATCCCCCGCGGGCATCACATAGGATGTATACTCTCCCTGCCTGTCCCATTCACTGATCACATTGCCGGAAAAGTCTTTGCCGTTTTTCTCAGCACCTGCAATATACCTGCTCTTGGCAGCCTCATAATACTTGAGATAACTGATCAGATTCTCTGCGTCCTCCCCCATCGCGGATGTGGCAGCTGAAAAATCTGATTTCATCATCTCTGCAGAGGCGATGATCTCTTCATCAGTGGCTGACATCGAATTATCGTACAAATCCCGTATTGACTGATCGAAATTTCTCGCGCCTTCCGCTGCGCTTTCAGTGCGTCCTTCGACTGCGCCCAGGTTGCTGAGAGCGGCAGCAGTATTTGCTTTGATCTCCGTCATCACTCCGGAGCCTGCGGGTGACATAAGCCCTACGATCATGCTGGATGTGAGAAGTACAGTCAGAAATCTTTTCATAGTTAAACTCTCCCTTTCATATGTAACATTATTGTAATATATCAATTACATTAATGCAACATTTCGAGGGAGAGTTTTTAAATTTTTGTTAACAATATTTAATTATTATTAATACTAACAGACAGCGTGATCACATTCCCAGTTTCTTCATCTCCTCCAGGATCTCCTCTTCCGCCTCTTTATTCGCTTCGAGTTCTTCAAGCGGCTCTTCCTCATCTTTCTCTTTTGCGGCAAGATAGGGCTCAAATTCAGGCAGGAGAAGCGTTGCAGCCAGCATTGCCTGAAGTCCGAATCCGCACATCACCCATAAAAAAGCGTAGAGAGGAAGGGATTGCAGATCTGAAAAGGTCAGTACAAAGGGGAAGATGTCAAAAAACAGGATCACCAGCGTTTTCCATGGCTTTTTTCCGAGAAAGTATAAAGAGTTTCGGATCAGGTGCGGCAGGGAATCCTCAAAAACTGTCATAACAGGGATCAGGTATAAATACAAGATGACCGCAGCAGCGCCGATGGCGTACGCGCCGATCTTTAAATACCCCAGAGCGCCTCCGGCCACATTGCAGATCCGGATATCCATGAGCACAAATGCGATCATAAGGACAAACAGGATCCAGGAGATCGTCGCCTGTTTGAAGTTTACCCTCAGCCCGGTCCAGAATTCCTTAAAGGGATTAACGACTCCCTCGCTCCTCAAAGTCCTGAACATAACATAATAAAGTGCTGAAAATCCGGCCCCGATCGTAAAAAAGGGAATACTGAGAAGCACGAACATGATATTCGCAGCAATGATAATGCCGAGCTTCGTCATAAACCTGCCGAAGAAGCTGTCATTATCCAAAAAGCCTTGTACCATATTATTCATATCTGTCCCCCAATACTACAGCAGTATCCGCCAGATCACGGTATAGATCACGATCTCCAGAACGATTGCTGCCAGATAAGCGTACATGATCCTGCGCGGCGCATCCCCGGCGGTCGCAACATGCACAGCGCCGTTTTCTTCCACATAATAGCGGATTCCTACCCTGCTTCCCACCTGATACTGCGCAGCCTGCTCACGCGGAACAACGACTTCGGAACTTCTCTCCTCTCCGTCGATCTCATAGGAAAGAAGTACGTCAAGAGCCGGAGGTTCCTTTCTGCCCGAAGGCGTATGCTCCCTGACCTGTTTTACAGCCGCCTGTGTCTCTTCTTTATAATTCTTTACGATCCGGAAATACTGGAGGAATCTGGCTGCTGTATAGATCAGTGCCCAGAAAGCCAGCACCAGCGTTATATAATAAAGCATGACAAAATCCCCTCCTATTTGGTCTGCGGATCTTCAAACAGAAAATCAAGGAACAGTTCCACCGATTCCACATTCCCCGAAAAGGCGCCGATCCCGAGCGCACAGGGCTCCGAATAGATCCCGTATTCGCTCACAAGCCGGCTGTCGCTGATATCTATGCAGACAGGCACTTCTTTCCCGCCGTACTCCTCATCGAGCGGCACTGCGTAGAGAAAACGGTCTCCATATTTTGCCCGGATCGAAGAACACGCCTCACTGTTAAGATCAAGAAGTCTCCCCGTCTTTCCCAGTGCAGCCAGGGAATCCCGTCCCATTACGATCGCGTCCAGCGTCCCGCTGTCCGCATATGCGACAAAAGCTTCAAAATAACTGTTTCCGGTAACACCTTTGAGATAGTCAAAATATGAAGCGGCGTCGAATCTGACTGCTTTCTCTGTCAGGTCAAAACCCGTGTATTCGACATAATCCTCCCACAGATCCGAGTGATCTCCGGCATCGGCATAGGTATTTGCAAAGACCATAAAACACCAGTAATCCTTCAGAGTTGTCGTATACTGGCGGACAGCAAACGTTACAAACCAAATGCCCAGAACAATTCCTATGATCCAAAGTTTATAGTATTCCCATATGTAGCCGATCTTTTTTGATGTACCGGGAATCCCCGAAATCTTTTCTCTCTCCGTCTTCCACCACTTGGAAAGGCGGTTCTTTCTTTTTGCCATATGGATCCCCCTGTAATCAACGATAAACCGACAAAAAATGAGCTGCATTATGCAGCTCATTATACACCAAAACAACAAACCTGTTCTTTACAGTTTTCCACCGGAAGTCGCGATACCTTCGACGAACTGTTTCTGGAAGATGATATAGATCACGATCATCGGTACTACTGCGAGAACCGCTGCGGCCATCATCTGCGGATAGTTGCTTCCGTACTGTCCCTGCGCCTTTGCAAGGCCGGCTGCAAGTGTCGTAGTCTGTACGCTGGAGCAGACGATCATAGGCCACATAAGATCCTTGAACGCAAACAGAGCGGTGAAGATGCCGAGCGATACCATTGATGATCTGGTGAGCGGCATCATGATCAGCAGGAATTTCTGTCCGATGTTGCAGCCGTCAATGCCGGCCGCCTCCTCCAGATCTTTTGGCAATCCCTGGTATCCCGTCTTTAGCAGATAAGTACCGAAGGCGGTGACAATACCGGGGAATACAAGTCCTGCCGTAGTATTGAGCCATCCAAGTGACGAAACCATCAGGTACTGCGGGATGATGAAGATCGTGGAAGGGATCATCATCTGGATCAGGACGAGCGAGAACAGGAAATTCCTTCCCGGGAAGTTCAGTCTGCCAAAAGCGTAGCCCGCCATAGTTGCGGTCAGGCATGCGCAAATGACACGGAAGAGGATCATCAGCAGCGTGTTCTTATAAAGGAGCACAAAGTTGTAACTCTTCCAGACTTCTCCAAATGTCTCCCAGTGCCACCCGTTGTGCGGGAAAATATAGAAGGGATCGACAGAAATCGCTTCCTGGTTGGTCTTGAGCGCAGTGAGGATCATCCACGCGAAGGGAACCAGCATGATAAAAGCCATAATGACCAGGATGACATATACGATCGCTTTCCTGATTCTATCTTTTGTGCTTGCACTTTCCATGTATCATTCCCTCCTTTCTCAGTTATAGAATACGAAGCGCTTCTCAGCGCGCTGCATGATCACTGTGACGACCATGATGAAAGCCACAAGGATCATAACGATCGCTGCTCCGTAGCCCTTATTGCCCTGGTCGAATGTATACTTATAGAATACATATACTGTGGACTGTACCTTGGGCAGGGCCGCGTTGGTCTTGTCCATGACCATGAACATAAGGTCGAAGATCGTCAGTGCGCCGATGACACGGGTCTGTACTATAAAGAACGTGGTCGGGCTAAGAAGCGGAACCGTAATGTTGAAGAACTGGTTGATCCCGGTCGCGCCGTCGATCGAAGCCGCTTCGTAGTAGTCCCCCGGGATCTCCTTCAGACCGGAAATAAACAGGACCATATTGTAGCCAATGATCGACCATACGCCGATCACGCCGACTGAGATCCACGCGATCTTGGGATCTGATATCCACGCTATATTCGTATGAAGAATATTGTTGAACAGACCGAACTGCTGATTGTAAAGCCACTTCCAAACCATTGCGACAGCCGCAGGCGCGCAGACCATCGGGAGGAAGAAGATCGTGCGGAATATTGAAACTCCTTTTATCTTACCGTTCAAAAAAACAGCAAGAAGCAGAGCGATCACTACGCCGAGAGGAACTTCAATGATGGCGTATTTGACCGTATTGATCAGCGACTGCCAGATCTCCGGATCCGCAAATGCCTTTGAATAATTGGCGAGTCCGACAAAAGTGTTGCCCTTTCCGAAATCACCTGTCTTACAGAAAGACTGGTAAACTGTATTGATGGCCGGATAGAAGTTCAGAACGATCAGTCCGATCATGGTAGGCGCCACAAAGGCTAATCCCCAAATTGCCTCGTTCTTTTCTCTGGGCGTCATCTTTCTCTTTTCCTTCATGCATAGCCCCCTTTCATGAAGAAGATTTATCAGCGGACTGCCGCTTTACAGCGGCAGTCCTCAGTATCTCACAGTTAGCCGTTTGTGAAGTTTATTACTGCTGCTCTTCTGCGATGCAGTCACGGATCAGCTTCGCGACTTTGTCGCATGCATCAGACATAGCCTGAGGGTTCTCGGGAGCCTGCCATGCATCGAGGAAGTAACCTGCCTGCTTCATAGGAGTCTGCCACTTGCCGGAATTACGTGTGCCGGGACGTGCATACAGAGTTCCGTTTTCTTCAACCTTTGTAAACGCGGATACATCCATGCCTTCAAAAGCGTTAGCGAAGTCCTCGGAGATTCCGGGGATACCTGCCATGGTAACGCCGAGCTGTGCCTGCTTGATCTGCGCGTCCTTGGAGCAGAGATACTCGATCAGGCTTGCTGCCGCGTCGGGATTAGCGGTATTCGCTGCTGCTGCCCAGCCAAGTCCGTTGTAGCAAGTCCATCTCTCATCCTTCTGGCAGGCGCCGTCGCCGTTCCTGTCGAAGTAAGGGATTTCTGCCCATGCATAATCCTTGCTGTTCTCAGCTGTGTAGAAGGAGTTGATCATCCAGGAGCCCTGTGTGATCATGGCGACCTTGCCGGACTGGAACAGGGAATCCGTACCGGACTCAGCCACAATTGCCTGCGGTGTTGCAACAGTGAGCATCAGGCGGACCTGCTCCATGGCAGCCTTGGATTCAGCAGAATCAAGAGCTGTATCGGTCTTCTCTGTGTTTACAACATTTCCGCCGTAAGAATAAATGTAGTTGTACCAGCCATCCTGGTCGTTCGACGTATTGAGAGCGTAGCCGTAGACATCATCGGGAGTTCCCTCTGTGATCGCTTTCGCGGCTTCATACATGTCCTGATAGGTCCACTCATCAGTCGGATACGCAACACCCGCCTGATCAAAGAGCGCCTTGTTGTAAAGGAGCGCGATGGTGTCGTGATCCTTGGGCAGAGCGAAGATCTTGCCGTCACTGCGTGTGTAGATCGCTGCGATGTCAGGATAATAGATGCTCATATCAACACCGTCTTTTGCAATGTAATCCGTCAGATCCAGCAGGATATCATTTTCCATGTAGATCTGCGCATAGTCGGAATGCATCCAGAATACGTCCGCGAGCTGTCCGCCGGAAGCACCTGCTTCGAGCAGTGTCCAGTAGTTGTCCCAGTCAATAACTTCTACTTTGACTTCGGGGTTGCCAAGAGCTGTCCAGTCATTGCAGATTTCCTGAATTCCTGCCTGCTGGTTCGCGTCCCAGATGTTGATGGTCAGCGCGCCGGATGAAGCTGATCCTGCATCCGCAGAACCGGCATCCGCAGAACCGGAACCTGAGCTGGTGCTTGCACCGGAGCCGCCGCCGCAAGCTGCGATAGAAAGAGCCATAACTCCTGCCAGCGCAAGTGCCATTACCTTTTTCATTTTCATAAGTTACCCTCCTTTTTGTGATAAGCCTGTAAACAGACTATTTCATGATTGATTAGAGTTTATATGTAACAGCAGGGACGGAACATGGACTAATGTAGCATATTCATAGAAATATGTATTTTGGGCCGAAGTATCGACAATTCTATAAACATATTGCCGACTTTGATGCCTTCACAGCCTCAAATAGCCATCAAATACCACAAAAACGGCGCCATTTCTTTGTGATATTTGTTATTCCCGCTGCTCACTCTTCACTATAGTTCTTATTGTGAATCAGTCTGTAATCGCTCGGGTTTTGCCCGAATCTGGATTTGAAGACTTTTGAAAACGCCAGTGCGTCATCATATCCGCATTCAGCGGAGATCAAGCGGATCGGGTCATTGGACATTGTCAAAAGATCTGCCGCTCTTCTCATCCTGACGGTGATCAGGTATTCCTGCGGGGACATTCCCGTCTCCTGTCTCACCAGCTTTACCAGATAACTTCTTGAAATTCCGATGTGCCTGGCCAGTTCCTGAATCTTTATTTTTTCAGAAAAATGATTGTTGATATACCTTACCGCATACTCGGAATAAGAAAAATCCGTCATTCCACAGGCGCTTCCCGCCTTTTTTGCTCTCGCCCGGATCATTTCGGACAGGATTTCCATCATTTCCGCATTTCTGTGCAGCTGCCCGTCCAGGGTAAGTGATAAAGATCCCAGCATGTCCATGATCTTCTTTTCCACCCTTTCTCCATCCTCAAAAGAAAGGACCGGCGTCTGAGAAGTAAAACCGATGCTTTCCACTATTTTGCGGGCTGAACTTCCCTGAAATCCAAACCAGCAGTAATACCATGGGTCATCTTTGTCCGCGTAATAAGTCGTCACTTCGCCTGGAAACAGTATGAACATCTGCCCTTTCCGGATCATCCATCTTTTTCCGCCGTAATCGAGCATTCCTTTGCCGTCGATCACCACGTGGATCACAAAATTGAGTCTGACGCGAGGGCCGTAACTGTGTCTGGGAAGGCAATGCTCATACCCGAAAAAATCAAGTGATACGGAAGTATCGATCCCTGATTTTCCGATATCTTCCGCGAAAAATCCGCAATTCTCTACGATTTCGGCTTTCCTTTGCTCTTTCAATCTTATAACCCCTTAGTTTTATGCTTTATACTGCTTTTTCCCTCTGCACGGCTATTGTAATATACCAATTTACGACTTATAATAGCCTTATATCACTGTATTTATATCATTTTGCCGTTTTTGTCCGAGTTTTTACATATTGTGTCGCAAAAAGGTATATTAGAGGAAGAGAGGATCTGATATGGCACAGGATTTCACCATATTTCCGAGTATGAATTTTGTAGATCTTGGTCTGTACCAGTTTGGAAGAGAAGACTGCGATCCGGCCCACTCATTTGGCCCGGCAATTCGCAACCACTACCTGTTTCACTATATTCTAAACGGTAAAGGAACTTTTATGTGGCAGGACGGAAAGCGGCATGAGAATAAAGTGGTTCTAAAAGCGGGACAGGGATTTCTCATCTTTCCCGGACAGATCACAACTTATGTTGCCGATGAACGTATTCCCTGGGAATACTGCTGGCTGGAGTTTAACGGTCTTAGAGCCAAAGAAGCCCTGGAGATCACCGGTCTCTCCGTAAATCATCCTGTTTACAATCCTGTACACCGTGAATTTGAGGCGAAAATGCGCGACGAGATGCTTTATATTGTCCGCAACAAAAAAGAGGCGCCGCTCCATCTGATCGGACACCTCTATATCTTTATTGACGCTCTCACAAGATCTGTCAGCGACTACAAGCCCGCCGCCGGCAGAGTGAAAGATTTTTATATTAAGGAAGCTCTTGCCTTCATCGAGAATAACTATATGAAGGAGATCACAGTAGAAGATATTGCGGAAAGCTCAGGTCTCAACCGCAGTTATTTCGGTAAGATCTTTAAAGACTCCGTAGGAAAATCCCCGCAGGAATTCCTGATCAGTTACCGCATGATCAAGGCGGCAGAACTCCTGAAACTGACACGTTACTCCATAGCCGAGATCGGAAATGCCGTGGGATATCCCAATCAACTCCACTTCTCCCGCGCTTTTAAGAGCGTTTACGGTGTTTCCCCCAGAAACTGGAGAATTGATAACTCCGTAATGAGAGGATCAGGTCCTCAGGACTGACCTGCCCGATCAGACTCTTTCAAGGCAGATCTGTACTGCGCCGTAGTCGCCGAAAGCGACAGGCATAGGCATTCCTGTCTCCATGAGAGCGTCCGCAGGGTATTCTCTTCCTGTCTCTTTGTCGCGGTAGATCGCGCCGGACTCAAGGCCCAGCATGCGGATGTATGTGACGTGTCTGTTTCCATGGATCTGCAGGTTCACATAATTTATGAGGGCTTCACTCTGATCCTCTGAGACAAAGGCCCATGCGGCGGACTCTCCTTCCCCGGGATTGCTCAGTCTGTAATACTTTCCGTTATAGATCAGATGTGCCAGTTCGTTTCTCTTCGCGATCTGCTGTCTGATCTCTTTTTTGTCCTCTTCGGAGAGTTTCTCAGGATTAAGTTCGTAGCCGAAGGAACCGGACATAGCAACGATTCCTCTGGTGTTCAGAGGCGTCACTCTTCCGTTCTGCTCATTGGGGCTCACTGAGACATGTGCGCCCATGCAGCCGGCAGGGTATCCGAATGAAGTGCCATACTGGATCAGAAGCCGGTCGATCGGATCTGTGTTGTCGCTGCACCAGATCTGAGGAGTATAGTACAGCATGCCGACGTCAAAACGCCCGCCGCCGCCGCTGCAGCCCTCGATCAGCATATCAGGGTATCTTTCATTGAGTCTCTCAAGGAATTCATAGAGACCCAGAATATAGTCGTAAAGAACCTTTCCCTGATCAGATGCCGTGTGGGAATATACATCTGTGATGATCCTGTTGTAATCCCACTTGAGATAATCCACAGGCCCCTGATCCAGAACCTTGCAGATACTCTCGAATATATAGTCCACCACTTCTTTGCGGGAGAAGTCGAGGACCAGCTGATTCCTGCCCAGAACGGGGTTCCTTCCGGGAATAGTCATCGCCCAGTCGGGATGCTCTCTGTAAAGGTCACTGTCTTCATTGATCATCTCAGGCTCCACCCAGAGCCCGAATTTGAGCCCTTTCCTGTGAATCCAGTAGACGAGTTCCTTCATCTTTCCGCCGAGTTTTTCTTCATTGACGTACCAGTCGCCGAGTCCGGAAGTATCGTCATCACGCTTTCCGAACCACCCGTCGTCCAGTACAACCATATCCATTCCCAGTTGCTCCGCCTGTTCTGCAAGGGCCAGAATGTCCGCGCCGTCGAAGTCCATATAAAAGGCTTCCCAGCTGTTGATAAGCACAGGGCGGATCTGATCTCTCCACTTTCCGCGGCAGATATGCCTGCGAATGCACTCCTGAAGATTATTGGAAAGCTTGGCGAGGCCCTCACCGGAATAACTCATGATCACTTCCGGCGCTGTAAAAGACTCACCCGGCGCAAGGGGATAGGAGAACTTTTCCTGCATCAGGCCCAGCTGCATTCTGGTCTGTCCGACCGAATCCATTCCGGCACAGCCGCTGAATCCGCCGCTGTAGACAAACTGCATGGAATAGCAGCTTCCGGCGGTTTCGGTCGTATCTCTGCCGGCCAGGATCATCATGGGATTATAATGATGGGAGGACATTCCTCTCCTGCTTCCGATCCACTGTTCCATATGCGCAACGGGTGTTCTCTGGAAATTCCTCTCCAGGCAGTGACGTCCGTAGAAAGTGATCAGGTCATAGTCCCCGCTCACAAAATCCAGGTTCGCGCTCATCACCTTTTCCAGCCGTACTTCAGCCCCGGAAGTGTTTCGGATCACTGCGCTTCTTGTGATGATATCGAGTTCCGGAAGGACGCCGTACAAAAGTGTCACTTCCACAAGACCTGCTGTGTCTTTAAGCAGGATTTCCAGCGTCTGCGCCTCGCATTTCGCTGCGTAGACGGCAGGCAGCCCTTTCAAACTGTATTTTCCATCAATGATCCTGTAACCGGAGAATCTGAGATCACAACCTTCGATCCTGTTTCCGTACTCCACAATAAAGGCCGGGCTTCTCATGTCACCCGTTCCCGATACAGGAAATTCCTGCGGAAGAATATCCAGAGAATAGGTGCGGTCCTCGCCGCATTCATATAAATTGGATGCAAATCCTCTGTCCGCGTATGTAAGCAGGTACTCCATAGAGCCCTCGCTCTTTCTGCCATAGTAAAGATGAAGCAGCACGTCGTATTTGTCCGCCTTCATCTGGTATGTCGTATTTGCAGTATGTATTGTAAATAGTTTTCCGTTCTCCGAAACTGTAACCGCCATTGTTTCTCCTTTTCGCAGTGCGAGATATGTTTTTGCTTTTAATCAAAGTCATTATAGTTTTCAGGGACAAATCTCAGCAATAGCATATTTGCATGCATTTATATCTTAGTTCTTTATAATCTGCCAAATCTGTCAAAAAATAGCATATTGATATATTCAGCCCCCCGGAAAAGCGATTCGAATAAGGAATGGAGAGCTTGCTCTCCAAGCCGTTTCGAGTCGTTTTTCCGGGGGGCTGAATATACAAAAAAGAACTGCCCGAAGGCAGTTCTCCCAATTAGTTTACTGTTTCTCGTCAAAATATCTCTTGATCGTTCTGTCCACTGCCTGCAGCATAAAGTACATGATCGCCGTATCGATCGGCAGCATGACCGCGTTGGAAATCACTCTGCCCGGCAGGATCGCCAGGAAAGCCTTTCCGTACAGCATATTGAGCCACAGAGTGTTTAGCAGGATATTGACAACAACTTTCACCAGAAGCTGCGCCGCAAATACGCGATATAAGGTTACCCTTTTCTTATACAGAAACGCGCCGTAAATAATTCCTCCGAGAGCCGCGCTGATTGTAAATCCGGGAAAAAACGCTCCGTCAGGCTTGATGAGATACTTGATCACATCAAGGGCAGCGCCGAAGATCCCGCCCACCGCGGGTCCGAACAGATAAGCAACCACCTGATTCGGAATGCCGGAAAAACCGATCCTGATATACGGTCCCACGGAAACCGAGGCTACCATGTTGAGCACCATAGCCAAGGCACACATCATACCGCAGAATACAACTACATTGAGCCGTTTGAATTCTCCCAAAGACCGCAGCCAAAGGGAACCTGACATGAATCTCTCATTCTCAGCCATAATAAAACCTCCTTACACAGCTGAATCGATCCATGCTACATAAGGAGATCCCATCTCACATTCTATGCAGCAGCGGGATGCGGGCCGTGCACCGCAAGCCGGAAAAGATTTCCAGGCCTTTCGTCCGGATGACAACTCCCTGTCCACCCGGCACTTCACGCGCACAGTCCTACTCTGCCTACAAACTCATATTACCATATCTGTTTCCAAAAGGTTCTGTCAAAAATGCCAAAGATGTGAATGAATGTGCTAATATATTTGTAAAAATCATTGCCTTATCAGGCGAAGCGGAGGCGTTCATGTTTCATATTATAGTAAACCCATCAAGCAGTTCAGGACGCGGCAAAAGTAAATGGGATAAAATCGAGTCCCGCTTCAGACAGAGCGGTGTTCCCTATAAAGTCCATTTTTCATCTTCCGACAACACTATAGAAAAGATCTGTGAGGAACTCACCTCCCGCGGTGAGGACTGTAATTTGGTCGTACTTGGCGGAGACGGCACAATGAACGCCGTAGTTAACGGCATTCAGGATTTTGAGCATACAAGGGTCGGTTTTATACAGACCGGTTCCGGCAACGACCTGATCAAAGGCCTCGGGATCAAAAAGAGAAGAGGCGAACTGGTAGATTCCATTCTCAGGGGGAAAACTGTCCGCACCTGCGATATAGGCAGGATCACCTATCACAATCAGTCGTCGCTTCTGGATCCCTTTACCCACAAGCCTTTGAAAGAGACCGTCGCCAGCACAAAAGCTTCCGGTTCTGTCCCGGCCGCCGACCCGGTAAGACTGTTCAATATCAGTGCGGGAATCGGATTTGACGCCGCAGTATGTCAGAGGGCTGACGGTTCCGCGCTCAAGACTCTCCTCAATAGTCTCCGTATGGGCAAACTGATCTACATCTCCGAGGCGATCCACATGATCCTTGCAAGCCCCATGGTAGGAATGAAGATTAACTGCGATGGGCGTGAGACTTTCCGGCCGCGCACTCTGTTTGCAGTCGTTATGAACACCTGTTATGAGGGCGGAGGCTTCAAATTCTGTCCCGACGCGGTAAGTAATGACGGTGTCCTTGGACTGTTCGGGGCCGGCGACCTGAACCGCCTGAACTTTTTCCGGATCTTCCCAACCGCTTATAACGGAAACCATCTCCGTTTCAAGGGACTGTTCTCGGATAAAGGTAAATGCATCACGATCCGCAGCGCCGATCCGCTCTGGGTCCATACAGACGGAGAAGTCACCTGTATGTCCAGCAATATCACGATCGACGTGTCCCCCCACAAACTTCAACTGCTTATGTAATCATACGAAAACGCGCGGGAGCTGCTCTCCCGCGCGTTTGTTTTTACTGTTCTTCTTCCTCATCTCCGGCGCTGTCCAGCAGCTCTTCATATCTGCTCAGCGCTACTTTTCTGAACGCCTCAAGAGCATCGATCTCCGATACTTTGCCGTCAAAATAGTCCTGCATGGATACCTGAAAGCCGGTATCCAGATCATCGTCATAAACGGTAGTATGTGTCTTGCTGAGAAGTTTAGCGGATTCCACATAGACAGGAATCGGATTCTGTCCTCCCAGTACTTCCGCCTCGTAGTCACTCTGCGCCAGTTCTGTCATCCCGCTGACAGAATTTGTGAATTCTCTGATATCTTTTGTGATCTTCTTCATGACTTCCGGATCACAGGTAAGTGTCTTCATGATCGAACGGGCAAGTTCAGTATTGTCGCAATTTTTTGCCGCGATGATCCACTGTCCTCCGTAATGGCTGGGCTCCGGACCTCTGCACACCGCATAGTCCCCTGCGGCGCTCTGCGTATCATCCTCTTCGCCTTCTGCCTTGGGCTGAAGCGTGTAGT
>OCTX014515274.1_pt1 | contig 26669 bp, 25 predicted proteins | sample 1539691 | NCBI WGS metagenome assembly OCTX01 (sample SAMN02144231, study PRJEB22623) | gut metagenome | biome: sheep rumen | host: Ovis aries | place: New Zealand
GGTATTGACGACAAGGGAGAGGTTTGCGGTATTAAGAATGCACATACATTATTGGAAAATCTCCCGAATCAGATTAATCAAACGATGGGATTGTTAGCTCAGGTCGACTTGCACGTTGAGGAAGACAAGGAATATATATCTATTCATGTAGAACCGAGCGACCAAGCCATCTCGTACCGTGGCAAGTTTTATTACCGCTCTGGTTCCACTTTGCAGGAAATGAACGGAGTAGCCTTGACTGATTTCCTTTTCAGGAAAAACAACACCACATGGGACCAATCTATCGTGGAAGAAGCCACATTGGATGAATTGGATGCAGACTCCGTTGATTATTTCCTGCGCAAAGCAGTTGATGCACAACGATTGGATGCAAGCGTGAGAGAATTGTCTCATATACAACTGCTCCGCAAACTCAAACTGGTCAATCACGAGGATCAACTGACGATGGCGGCACTACTATTGTTTGGCAAAGATATTGAGCAATGGAACCTAATGGCATCTTTCCGAATCGGACGTTTCCAACAGTCACAGGCGAATCTGCTTTTTCAAGATAATATCGTTTGCCCGCTTATCCACATGCCGGAAAGAGTATTGTGGACATTGCGCTCACGTTACCTCGTTGCGCCTATCCATTATGAGGGTCTGCAGCGTGTAGAACCGCTAGAGATACCAGAAGATGCTTTGCGAGAAATGGTTTGTAATGCTATCGTGCACAAGAACTATTTGGGTCCGCATATCCAGATGCGGGTTTGGGATGATAAAATTGAGTTGTGGAACTTTGGCGAGCTTCCGCATAACTATACGATAGAGAAACTGCTGCAGACGCATGAGTCTTATCCGCGTAATCCATTGATTGCGCAAATCTTCTATTTGGCTGGTCTTATTGAGCAGTGGGGACGAGGCTATGAAAAAATCCACGATGCTTTTGTCCGGGAACATCTGATGCAACCTACGTTTGAACAAGCCCGTGGTGGCATCTTGGTCACCATCCCTCGTGAAAAGTTTATTGCTATACAAACCGGCAAATCAATCGGAGCGGAACTATCTACGACACCAGATGACCAGACTGCACAGAAAAGTGTACAGAAAAGTGTACAGAAAAGTGTACAGAAAATAGTTGATTTCATTAGCGAGAATCCTAATATAACGACACAAGAAATGGCTAATTTATTAGGCATAAATAGAAGTGTTGTAGCTCGTCATATTAAAACCTTACAAGAAAAAGGAATTATCCGACGTGTCGGCCCTGATAAAGGTGGTCATTGGGAAATTTTGTCGTAATAACATTTCGTAGATAATACAATGACCGACCGATGACCGGGAGAAGACCGAGAGATGACCGATACACAAAAACAATAAATAAGATTAAACAGACAGAAAATTCGCATTTTGTTTATGCATAGCGACAAAATTAAAAAAAGTTTAGCAGCATTAACTCATACTGGAGTCTTGGATGCTAAAGATGCTAAGCGCGATGAAAATCTTCATCGTATTTATATGTATCCAGCTATGATGGTTCCAGCTACACAAAGTGCAATTGTGGAAATTATTGTTGACGAATTAAATGAAAATTCGTGGGTAATAGATCCTTTCATGGGATCTGGAACTACATTACTATCATGTATGGAATATCACATGAATGTCATGGGACAAGATATTAACCCGATGGCAGTAATTACAGCCCTAGCAAAAACGAAAAATTATAATGTTCCACAGTTCAGATTATACTTAAAAGAAATTAAAGAAACGCTAAACAATGATCAGGACAAAACGGTAGATGTAAGATTTGATTCGATTGATAAATGGTTTCCAATAACAGCACAAGAAGATTTAAGTAAAATAAGACGAGCTATTATGCACATTCCAGAAAAAGATTTCAGATACTTTTTCTGGGTTGCCATGGCTGAGACTATTCGCGTTGGCAGCAACGATCGTACTTCTACATTTAAATTACACAGGCGAACTCAAGAAGAAATAAACCGTAGAAATATTGATGTTATTTCACATTTCTTGAATTTATGTCAAAGAAGTTTGGAAGATTTATCTGCTTATATTATTAAATTGGAAAAGAAAAATTTGATTGAAAATTATCTGTATAAAGGACAAATAGATGTGCGCTTTGGAAATTCCTTAAATCAAATAGATTATCCTGTACAATTTGACATGCTGCTATCTTCTCCACCGTATGGAGATAACCACACAACTGTTACTTATGGTCAGCACTCATACCTTGCACTGCAGTGGATCGACCCTAATGATATTCCATCTAATGTAAACTACAACTATTTACACAGCACTCAAGAAATTGATCGTGTTAGTTTAGGAGGAAAAGTTATTGGAATACGAAGGGAAGAAGCGAACGTTCTATTACAAACTATACCATCTCTTAATGCCTTTATTAAAAGTATTCCGGAAAAAGAAAGAAAAAAATATGACAAAACAATATCTTTCATTATGGATTTTGACCAATCTATCCGCAGTATTATTCCTGTTATGAAACGAAATGCTTTTTACATATGGACCATCGGGAATCGCAATGTTGGTAAAAGAGTTGTTCCAAATGATATGATACTTATTGATATTATGAAAAAGTATGGAATAGAATTATTTTATCAGGCAGAAAGAACCATTTTCAATAAAAACCAACCAAATAAAAACAATTTTTCTTCCACAATGGAGAAAGAAAAAATATTAATATTTCATAATGAGCTATAATAATTAACCGTCATGGCAAATTTTGATATAAATCCCCACGTAATTCGTCAGTTGGGAAAGGAATTGGTTTCAGATTCCATTACAGCCTTGCTTGAGCTGATTAAAAACTCCTATGATGCAGATGCCACATACGTCAATGTTGACATTGATACAACTGCTCAAATAAAAGGTGAAGATGGCTCCATTACTACAGGTTCCATTACTATTGAAGATGATGGATTTGGAATGGATGAAAAAACGATATTGAAGTCGTGGTTAGTTATCTCATACTCAAATAAAAGACCTAATACTGATGGAATCAAGAAAAAAACTCCTAAAGGGAGGACTCCTCTTGGAGATAAAGGTTTAGGACGGTTAAGTACACAGAAATTAGCTGATACATGCGAAATCTATTCTAAAAAAGAAAATGCCCTACCTGTTCATGTTTATTTTGATTGGAGGGAATTTGATAAAGCAGAAACTTTATCTAAAGTAAAGGTCGAGTTTGACAATATAGATTTTTGCGCTTCTAAAAAACAAGGAACAAAAATAGTTTTGCATAATATCACGGATTCTGATAGTTGGCAAGGTGAGAATCTTGAACGATTTAAGGGGATGCTATCTCAACTCATTTCTCCTTTTGAAAACAACCGCCCGTTTAATGTATTTTTGACAATCAATGGGGAAAACATTAATCTTGTAGGTGAATATCAAAAAATTAAGGAGTTAACTATTTCTGATATTGATTTTAATTATAAAAACAGAGAAGTTTCAATATTGGTTTCCATAGATATCCGCAAATTAATAGGGCAAACGTATGATGAATATGTTAAATATATCATCCCGGATCAAGGGAAGCATTTTCTTGAGTATTTTTTGCGTCAAAAGAAAGCTTCAAGTTTTTTACGTGGTGGCAAATGGCTATTGTATAAACAATGTTTTAAATTTGATGAATTAAAAGCAGTTTCTCTGTTTGAGGATGTAGCTGCGGATCCTGGTGATTTCGAGGGGAAGATAATGGAATATTCATTCAATTCAAAAGGATACGAAAAATGGAGTGATATATACAAAAATTTTACAGAATACAAGACTTTCATCCAAAATCAAATTGGAGTTAAAATCTTTAGAAATGGTTTTGCAGTTCGACCATATGGGTTAACAGATAAAGATTGGCTTTCCATGGGCTCTGCTCAGACAAGTGGTAGTTCATACTATGGTCTTAGACCTGGGAATGTAGTAGGGTACGTTGCAATAGATGAAGGAATTAATCGAAATTTAAAAGATAAGACCGACCGTGAAGGATTGATTGATAATGAATATTCTAGAAATTTTATGATAATTTGCGGAGAGGTTGTCAATCGTGTAAATGAATGTTTTGAAATACTTCGTCGTAGCTATAATGATTACAAAAAATCATTATCTCAAGAGAATACTAAAATTCAGACTCTCACAGATGCTTATAAATTAATTGAATCGACAGGTACAACAAGTGCAAGGATTGCCCAAGAATACAAATCTGTAGTTAAAAATATCACTAATGTACAAAGGCATTTAGAGACAGTACTTTCTGGTAAAAACGAGAACTTGTTTCAGCAAGATCCCGCAGTCATGTCAGTAGTAGAGGAAGTTTCAAAGTTATTGCAAGATTCGAAAGATATACTAACAAAGGCCCAAGACGTTCTCACTGAGTCGCAAGGACTTAATGAAGCACTTGTATTGATAAAACCAAAAATAGAGACCCTTCAAGAGCAGTTGGATACTTTCTCTGAATTAGCCTCATTAGGTTTGGTCTCTGAAATGGTGTCGCATGATTTAGGTGGAATTACTCGTCGTCTTTTGAATAAAAATATAGAACTGGAGAAAATTCTTAAAAATAATTCTGAGATTACAAGAGAGACATTATACTCAACAATAAGTCTAATCAAAAGTATTGCGACTGCCATTCAGTCACAAATCAAGCATCTGGATTCTTCCATGAAATATCAACGCGAGCAAACAGAGGTTTTCTCCGTTTCTGAAGTTATCCGGAATGATGAATTAGATTACTATAATTCTAAGTTTGAGCAACAAGATATCCGACCGAGTATTGAGATAGTAAAAGATTTCGATATACAAATGAATAAGGGGAAATTTATCCAAATATTCGATAATCTAATTAATAATTCTATGTACTGGTTACAAGACATTGACTCCCCCTCAATCACAGTTACTGTTGATAAACCATGGATCTATTTTGAAGATAATGGTCACGGAATAGACCCCACCGTAGAGACAACATTGTTCGAACCTTTTGTCACCCGGAAACCGCGCACAAAAGGACGAGGCTTGGGTCTATTCATTATTCGCCAATTATTAGATGCATACGGGTGTGAGATTATACTCTCTGATGAAAGAAATAATGAAGGTAGACTCTACAAATTTGCAATTTTATTTTCTTCTATCATCAAATAAACATACTATATTTTATGAACGCTGATATACAAAAATTAACTCAGCTGGCAAATATTCGGCATATTTTCTATGTGGATGATGATTTTTCTGGTTACGATTTATATAAAGAGCCATGCTACGCTAGATGCCGTGATATAAAAGATGCAGATAAGCAGTTGCCATTTGAGTGCGACACAGTTAATTTCGAAAACCAGTTTGACAATTGGTGGGAATCAGGGCTGGATATTCATAAATTCATAAGTGAGCAAGCCATTTCCAGAAAAGAAACTCAGATAGAAAGTAATTTATACAGTCTTTGCGAGAGCGGGATAAACATACACTGTATTGCCCCGGAGCAATATATAGAGCAAATTAGAGAAAAATTAGAAGGAATACCACAAGAGGAAAATATATTATTCTTAGTCGATAAGGAGCTTAATGGACATGCAGATAGCAATAGAATTGTAGACTTTTTGCGGAGTATTCCTAACAAATATATCGCATTGTTTTCCGAAACTTTCCAACCTGAAGAGGAAATATCTACATGGCTAAATGATAATCATCCCAAAGATGTATATCCTTTAGCCAAACAGCGTTTAGACAATGATTCTTTTGTAGAAGGAGTGCGAAACGTGATATGGTTAAAAGACATATCTAGTTTAAAGATTAGAACTATAGATTTATTACAGGATTCTATTAAAAAGGTAACAAAAAAACTTGAAAGTATTGATCCTTCAACTTTTGATAAAACCATAATGGATGTATCTAAAGATGAAGGTTGTTGGGAATTTGAAACACTCTACCGAATAATATTGTCGATGTTGAATCAAGAGGTACAAGAATACATGATTGCCGATGAAAATTTTGCTCATTTTCAAGAAATCACACACAATATCAGAAATATAAAGGAGACTTTGCCTAACATACAAAATAATCCAATAGATAAAGAAAAAATACAATCTATACAAGAAAGTGAGTGGTATTATAGTGGAAACTATCTTAACTCTGTATTTTCTCCTATACAGAATGGTGATATTTTTACAATTGGGCAAAAAAAATATATGTTATTATGCCAGCCCTGCAATTTGGCAGTACGTGATCAAGGAAAAAGAAGTCACGATTTGGATTATGCATATTTAATTCCAATCAGAAATACTAATGAGATAAAAATATATCATGAAGAAATAAAGACTCTTAGTCCAAATAGGGAATGTGCAGACTTCACAAACTGTAAACGAATTTCATTAGATTTGTTGGATTTAGTATCCTACAATGAAGAAGGAATATCTAAAATAGATATAAATGTTGCGGAAATCCAAGATTATAGAAAGAACATATTGCAACAAAATATGCTTAGAAGATACCATAAAGTATGGGAAAAAATTAATAAATATTATCAAATATATAAATCTATACAAGATTCTCCAATGGAAAAAGTAGAGAAAGAGAAATGTTTAAACTTTTTGAAAAGGCCTTACGAAATGGGAGATCCTACACTTGTCAAAGTTCCAATTCACACAGCGAATAACAGCATCTTCTCATTTTCGATACAGAGAATATCCAGATATAAAGAACCATTTGTACAAGACTTACTACAAAAGTTTATGAGATATTTATCACGTCCAGGCTTTGCACCGCAATTAACTAACACAGAATAGAAATATTAATAAACATAACATCGATATACCTTAAATTGGCGACTATTCGGGAAATGGCTTAATAAAAAAACACAATATACTATGACTAACCGTTATTTCTACCAAGAAGACATAGCAACATTCCTTGCGGAAGATACAGACACCATCTTCGGCAAGATGTCTCGTGCCGATGAAATGGATACTGTGTCCACTCAGAAGTTCGCTTGGGAGCAAGAAATAACCATTATGAAGAACTTGCTTGCGCCCTATTCCAACGAGCCCGCACAAATCATCTTCGAATATACCATTCCGCGTTTAGGCAAACGCATTGATGTGGTGGTACTTCTTCGCGAACGTGTATTTGTAGTGGAATTCAAAGCCGGTGAAGAAGAATTCAAGCACCAAGATGTAGATCAGGTGCTCGACTATGCTTTAGACCTCAAGAATTTCCACCAAGGAAGCGCCGACCGATGGATCATCCCTATTTTGGTTGCAACCGAAGAAACAGCCTTTTCTACTCTCTGCCGACCCTCGCATTATGACGATGGTATCTACGAGCCTCTGCTAACCAATGCGGCACACTTGAAGGATGTCTTTGAGTTGGTATTATCGCAATCATTAGAACCCAAACACTATGCCGTTTCCTTGGAAGATTGGTCTCGTAGCCGTTATGCCCCGACACCTACGATCATTGAAGCCGCACGGTCGCTTTATCTCAATCATAGCGTAGAGGAAATCACCAAAAGCGAAGCGGAAGGCGCCCAGTTAGAGACCACCACGCGCTATGTGCGTCAAGTCATCCGCGACACCAAAGCCTGTGGAGGTAAGAGTATCTGTTTCGTCACAGGCGTTCCGGGCGCAGGTAAGACCTTAGTTGGTCTAAATGTAGCCGTACAACAGGAGAAACAAGACTTAGCTGTTTATCTCTCAGGAAATGGACCTTTGGTGCAAGTGCTGACAGAAGCCCTGACACGCGACAAACAGGCACAAGAGAAAGAAAAAGGGAAGAAGATCACCAAGAAAGAAGCAGAACGCGAAGTAAAGCGTTTTATACAAATCATCCACCGCTATCGCGATAATATGCTCAACAAAGTAAAGGTGGTGAATGGCACTCTGGAGATTGACCCTACAAAGGAATTAAAAGACCAAGAAGCCGGTTATGGTGAGGTGGAGAATATCGCTATTTTCGATGAAGCACAGCGTTCATGGGACAAAGAGCACATCGCAAATTGGCTGAGCCGTAAGAAAGGTTTCGCAAACTTCCCCATGTCGGAAGGTGAGTTCCTTATTTGGTCTTTGGATCAGAGACCCGATTGGGCGGTTATTGTTTGCCTCGTTGGCGGCGGTCAGGAAATCAACACAGGTGAAGCCGGTATTGGTGAATGGATACGTGCGCTCAATGAGACCTTCCCCAATTGGAAAGTTTATATATCCTCGCAACTCACCGCTAAAGAATACGCAGAGGGAAAGGTATCTGAACTTCTGGAGAATAACCCCAATAAGACTTTTTCTGACGACTTGCATCTGGCGGTTTCGATGCGTTCGTTCCGTGCAGAGAGTTTGTCCAATATGGTGCATTATCTACTTGACGGAGACGCAGAAAACGTCCGCAAGATATATACAGACATCGCCGACCGCTACCCAATTGCTTTGACGCGTGATCTGAACAAGGCCAAAGAATGGCTGCGTACCCACGCACGAGGAAACGAGCGTTACGGGCTGTTAGTCTCATCCAAGGCCTATCGACTCAAACCCCTTGCGATTGATGTCCGCTGCAAACCAGATACGGTGCATTGGTTCTTGGATGATATCAACGATGTGCGTTCTTCGCTTTTCTTGGAAGATGCTGCTTCGGAGTTTGATGTGCAGGGTTTAGAGTTGGACTGGACTTGCGTGGTTTGGGACGGTGATTTGCGCTATACGCCGAACGGATGGAATTTCTTCGAATTCAACGGTGGTAATAAGTGGAATAATATCAAGAAATCCGACCGCCAAGCATATCTTATTAACGCCTACCGCGTCCTTCTCACTCGTGCTCGTCAAGGCATGGTAATCTGTGTCCCCGAAGGCTCACCCGATGACCACACCCGATTGCCAGAATATTATGATAGCACTTACAACTATTTGAAAAGTTTGGGTATAGAAGAAATAACGAAAAAAATGAAAAAAAGTTGCTCTTAAAGTGATAGATTTCAGGTCTTTTTTTGACTTATATATGGAGGGGTATATAAACACTACATTTCTTTGAACAATACCGAATACGATATACCAAAACAACTGCAATACCCGATACAATGAAACGACTATTCTTTCTTTTCGCCGTTGCGATAGTGGCAACAGGAGCAATGGCACAAGGACCTCAAGGTTCGCGCGGGCATCATAACGACCGGCACGAACATGGCGACTCGCACCGCCGGCCGCCGATGGAACAGCGGTATTACGACTGCGCATCTGCCGAACAGATGCAAGCGGTCATGGACGCACTCAACGGACAATCGTTTGACGACAAGAAACTGGAGATAGCCAAACTATGCGTCACCATCGGCTATTTCTGCACGGCGGACATGGCGCAGATGGCAACGGTCTTCTCCTTCGACGACAAACGGCTGGAGTTCCTCAAATACGCCTATCCCTACTGCCTGGACAAAGAGAACTACCCGTCGTTGCGCGAGAGTTTCACGTTCAAGTCTAACTTCGACGCCCTGCTGGACTTTATCTACCCGAACATGCGATAACTCCTATAAACACCAACAACTATGTCCTGTTTACAAGTTCTATTAGCCATTATCTTTCCGCCGCTGGCGGTCATTGACCGCGGATGCGGGTCGGTACTGATTGTCTTTCTCCTCACCTGCCTCGGATGGGTGCCGGGAGTGATTGGCGCGTTAATCATCTTAAACAAAAACAATTGATATGCGTAAACTATGTATCTTTTTAGCCCTTGCCGCCATGACAATGGGCATCGAAGCCAAGACGATAGTCGTCTATTTCTCGGCTACCGGCACCACCAAAGCGGCTGCTCAGAAAATCGCTAAAACACAAAAAGCCACCCTCTGGGAGATCCAACCGGCGGAACCCTACACCGCTGCCGACCTTGACTGGCGCAACAAACAGTCGCGTTCGTCATTAGAGATGAACGACCCCGAAGCACGGCCGGCTATCAAGCAATGCACGAACATCATGCCGTACGACACTATCTATGTGGGTTACCCGATATGGTGGGGCATCTGCCCGCGTATCATCAACTCGTGGATTGACAACAACCTGCCGCAGTTAGAGGGCAAGACGCTTATCCCCTTCGCCACCTCCGGCGGTTCCGGCATCGAGCAGTCCGTGGAGTACCTCCGCAAGACCTACCCCACTCTGACATGGCAGGACGGCAAATTAAGGAATCGCTAAATCGTAAATCCTTCGTACATCGTACATCGCTAAATCGTTAAATCCTTCGTACATCGTACATCGTTAAATCGTACATTACATCATGGCAATCAAGACAACCGAACTGATACGTACTTCCGAGAGTTGGGACGGCGCACCGCTGCCCGATTTTCCTGCGGGGCAACCCGAACTGCGGGTCCTGAGGCTGGATTTTCCCGTAGGCGCCAAGACCGGCTGGCATCATCATCCCGTGATCAACTACGGCATCGTCCAGCAAGGCGAACTGACCATCGTCTGTCAGGACGGCAGAGAGAAGACTTTCCATGAAGGCGAGGCGCTGGTAGAAGTCATCGGCACCGTCCATCGAGGCGAGAATAGAGGCGCCAAACCCGTCATCCTCAACATGTTCTACTTCTCCGCACCGGGCGAAGAGATAACCATCCAACATCCGGAACCGGAAAATAAATGATACAACATAGACAAATACAATACACATGAAAAAATATCTCTTACTTGTCACCGCCGCTCTGCTGGCTTTCTCAGTTACAGCCTCAGCCGCTGAGACATACGCCTATGTGGAGCGCGACTCCGCCCTTTATCTGGACTTTTATACCCCTGCAGCACCCGCAAACGGCTACACCGTCCTGCATGTCTTCGGCGGTGGTTTCTTTGAGGGCTCACGGACCAACAAATGGGACACAGCCTACTGCCATTCGCTGGCGGAAAGAGGTTATGCCGTGGTCGCTATCGATTACCGCCTCGGACTAAAAGGAGTCACTAACGTCGGCATTACCAACCTCAAACCCATGGAGAACGCGTTCTACATGGCGGTTGCCGATTGCTCCGCGGCGGTGCGCTACCTCGTTTCCCATGCTCCCGAATTAGGTATAGACCCCGATAAAATCATTCTGGAGGGTTCTTCGGCAGGAGCGATTACTGTGCTCATGACCGATTACGGACGATGCAATACACTCGATTATACGGCGGAACTGCCCGAGGGATGGAAACCAGCAGCCGTCATTGCCTACAGCGGAGCGATCTACTCCACCCGCGGCGCACTCAAATGGGCTACGCCGCCCGCCCCTACGCTCCTCTTTCACGGCATGCTGGATAAGATTGTCACCTACAAACAGATCACCTTCGGCAAACGCGGTCTCTTTGGCGCTAACGCCATCGTCAAACGCCTTGCCAAGTTCGATTATCCCTACTCCGTCTATCGTATTCCGGGCCTCGGACATGAGGTCAGCGTAGCCGGACCGATGACGCTGGACGAACTCGACCTCTTTGTCCGCCAGCGTCTCATCAACGGCCGCACGATCTTCCTGGACGTCACTCTCCGCGACACCGCCGTTCATCCTACCAAATGGACCAACATGTCCGTCGGCGACCTCTACAAGAAGAAATGAGAACCTATTGCATCTACGGCATACTGATTTATCTCGCGGCTATCAACGTAGCCGCGTTTTTCCTGTATGGCATCGACAAATGGAAGGCAAAGCGCAACAAATGGCGCGTCACCGAGGCACGCTTGCTCTGGATAGCCGTCGTCGGCGGAAGCATCGGTGCTCTGCTCGGTATGAAAGTCTGGCACCATAAGACCCAGCACGCCAAATTCCGCTTCGGTCTCCCTGCCATCCTCTTCCTCCACCTCGCCGCCGTCCTTGCCGCACTATACTGTTATTACTTTGTAAATTAGCATATTCTATGGCTGAAGCACAATATACATATTCCGACATAGAGCGGCATCCTTTGCAGCCGTTTCTGCCTGCTAACGCGCAGATACTGATGCTGGGCAGTTTCCCGCCACCCAAAGAACGGTGGTGCATGGATTTCTTCTACCCCAACCCGCAGAACGACATGTGGCGGATTATGGGACAGATATTCTTTGGCGACAAGACATATTTCGAAGGACAAAGGGACTTTTTGAAGGGACCAAGTGACAAGGTACCAAGTACAAAGGCAAATAAGAAAGTGTTCAACCGCGAAGAGATTGTCGCTTTCTGCCAGGCGAAAGGCATTGCTATCTTCGACACGGCGCAGGCGGTCATTCGCCTGCAAGGCAACGCCGCGGACGAGCACTTGGAGATAGTCGAGCAGACCGACATAGCAGCCCTGCTGCAACAGTTACCGTCCTGCCATGCCATCTGCTGCACAGGCGGAAAAGCGGCGCAGACACTGGCGGACACACTGCATTGCGCCATACCCAAAGTCGGCGAATATATTGAGACACACTTTGCCGGCAGAACCATCCGTTTCTGGCGGATGCCCTCTTCCTCACGCGCCTACCCGCTATCCCTTGACAAGAAAACTGCATCCTACCGCCGGATGTTCGTATCCATCGGACTGCTATGACCCTCTATACCGCCACATATAACTCGCCCGTAGGAACTATCGTCATAGAGAGTGACGGAGAAGCACTAACCGGCCTGCGGTTCGGGGAAGGGAAAACACAAGCAGCCTCTTCTCTCCCTATCTTTGATGAAGTAATCCGATGGCTGGACGATTATTTTGCAGGCAAGCAGACGGAGAATGCCGTTATGGGCGCAAAGACAGACGGACAGATTGCAGTCCGACCGAAAGGTACCCTGTTTCAGCAACGCGTCTGGCAGGCTCTTTTGACCATTCCGTATGGCGAGACAGTCAGTTACGGAGAATTAGCCCGAATGGTCGGTTGCAAGTCCGCGCAAGCGGTCGGACAAGCCGTCGGAGCCAACCCCATCGCATTGCTCATCCCCTGCCACCGCGTCATCGCCGCGCACGGCCAATTAGGTGGCTACGCATACGGACAAGAAATAAAAAAACGACTATTAAATATAGAGCAACCATGATTACTATTCAACACAACGAGACAGGGAAGAACGGCATTTTTGAGGCGTGGCTGAGAGCCACGGAAGAAGGTGCATGCACGGAACCGGTACAGGTCGGCGAGATGACCTACTCCCGCCCTACGCCCGAACGGATGATTATTGACCACACGCGGGTGTTTGAGGGCTTTGAAGGCAAAGGGATAGCACGGCAGATGGTTCTTGCCGCTGTGGACTTTGCGCGCACCCACAACCGCCAAATCATCCCTGTCTGCTCCTATGCCCAAGCCGTCCTCACCCGCACCGACGAATACCAAGACATCCTGGCGTAAATGGACAAATACCTCTATATGCAATAAAATGCTTTTGGAGGTGTAACCTTTTGAGGATTTGTGTATCTTATCAGTAGGTGAACGACAATTTATCAGATATAGAACTGATCCGACAAGTGCTGCGCAAGAACAATCCGCGGGCGTTTGAGATACTAATGCAACGCTACTCTTTGCAGGTTTACAGTGCTGCCGTGCGTTTGATGCATGACGAAGAGGATGCCGCAGAAGTGACACAAATGGCATTCATCCAAGCCTACAAACAATTAGATTCATGGCAAGGCGGCAATTTCGGCTCGTGGGTGACTGTCATTGCTAATCATATCGGATTACGCCTGTTGGAAAAAGAAAAACGACGAGGGGAAGTACGATTTGATGATGCACAATGCACGACGGATGTGCCGGATGAGACATACAACGAGCAGAAAGAAGAACAACTGCGAACCTTGGAGCAAGCAGTAGCACAACTGCCGGAACAAGAGCAACAGATCATCCGATGGCATTATTACGAAGGAGTACCGCTACAACAGATTGCCTGCCGGCTCGGACAAACAGAAAACAACATCAAAGTGCGGCTATTCCGCATCAGAGAAAGACTAAAGAAAAAGATTGAACATGGAAACAATAACTGATTACGAATTGGACACGCTGTTTCAGCAGTCCGCTCAGCAGCACAAGGCGGTGGAGCAGATAAACCGTCGGGTGATGCGCACCGTACGCCGTGATATGCGGCTCAAGACCCTGCGCAAATGGGCAAAACTGCTCGGTCTCTGTTTCGGTCTGCCGGTTGCGGTAGTGGTGTATATCTATGCGCTGTTCATGTTCATGCCGGAAATGCCGGAGCAACTGCAAATCGTTTATATAGCCATTCCGATAGCCACCATCCTTGGTCTGGCAGTGCAACGGCTCCGTTATTTCTCGCCGGAAGTGTAACCTTTCCGCACTCCGCGTATCATATAAGCAGAGGAGCATACTAGTCAACTCCTCACAAAACAAACATTGTTAAACAATTAAAATTTATAACATTATGGAAGCATTAGGTGATAATTTTGTAGGCTTGGTCACAATTGTTCTTATTTTTGGTCTGCCTGTGATAGCAGTAGTAATGGCCTTTTGGTCCTCTATGCATAAGAAGTCAAAAGACAAAGAAATCCGGCAGCTCATTATTGAGAACCACACGGACGCAGAGACCGCCAAACTGCTCATTGACGAACCGAAAAAGCAACCGCGTCAGATGGGACCGTTCAATCTGGACACGCTCCGCGCAGCCTGTGTGTTACTCGGCATCGGCTTGGGCGCATGTATCGACTGGCTGGCGGGCACAGCAACCATGAGCATTTATTTCTGGCTCATCATCGCCTGCGGTATCGGCATCGGGCTGCTCTGCTCTTTCCTCGTAGAGATGCGTCTGTACAAGAAATACGGCAAGAAGGAAGAGAGCAACGAAACAAAAGAGTGATTCTGACATATCACATAAAAATCTTCTTCAAAAGCGTCCTTCGGGACGTTTTTTTTTGTATTGTTACGCTTCGCCATGCTTCATTCATGTAACAGTCTCCCGACCGATGACCGTGAAGCGGTTAAGGCGCACCGCAGAGTGTCCAGTGGATAGTCAAGGAGTAAGTGCGCCGCGCGAGTTTGCATAGCAAACATAGAAATAATCGTTTGAGCCATGCGAAATAAGAACTCCTCACAACCGACACAAGACCGAGACACAAAAATCTCTCCGGAAATCGAAAATCTCTGATTTTCCTTGCACATGTCCGAAATTTTTCGTACCTTTGCATTGGAAATGAATGAGACGGACCCACATATGGACGCAAGCAGACAATCCCTTCCGTACCATCTGGCGGAGGAGTTCGCGATGCATACCAACCGGCCGCTGTTCATCACCGGCAAGGCGGGAACGGGAAAGACGACGTTCTTGCGGAAACTGCGCGAACAGACACCGAAGAACATGGCAGTGGTCGCGCCAACCGGTGTGGCTGCCATCAATGCCGGCGGAATGACCATTCATTCGTTCTTCCAACTGCCCGTTCGGACACTCATCCCCACGCCGCAGTCATACAAACAACTGTTTGCAGAACAGCGACTTACACAGCGCAAACGCAACCTCATTTATCATCTGGAGATGCTGGTGATCGACGAGATCAGTATGGTTCGGGCGGATGTGCTGGACGCGATTGACGCCGTCTTGCGGCGGTATAAATACCGCAAGGACCAGCCGTTCGGAGGCGTGCAGGTGGTGATGATCGGCGACCTCTTTCAGCTCTCGCCGGTGGTGACGCGCGGAGAGGACGAAGAGGCGATGAAGAAGTACTACGACGGACCGTATTTCTTTCAAGCGAAGGTAATGAAGGAGCTGCAACCCATCTACGTGGAGCTCGATCATGTCTTCCGGCAACAGGACCGGACTTTCGTGCAACTGCTGAACGAAGTGCGTGAGAATCAGCTGACTGCGCAAGGCCGTGCGTTACTCAGCGCACGGTACAATCCGCAATTTAGGAACACGGACGAGGACTTCCATATCACCCTCACGACCCACAACCGCCTGGCGGACGAACTGAACGAACGCGAGTTAGCCAAACTGCCGGACGCGCCGCGTGTTTTTACCGCAGAAATCAGGAAAGATTTTCCGGTCAACATCTACCCGACGGAAGAAGAACTGACGCTCAAAACCGGTGCGCGGGTGATGTTTGTGCGCAACGACGACCAGAAGCCGCGGCGGTTCTACAACGGCAAGATTGGCGTGATCACGAAGATTGACAGCGACAAAATCACCGTGCGTTGCGAGGACGGCGACATCGAGGTGACGCGCATGGTATGGGAGAATATCCGCTACCGCGAGGACGAGAAAACGGGCAAGATCGACGAGGAGATTTTAGGCACCTTCACCCAGTATCCGCTTCGGCTGGCGTGGGCTGTGACGATCCACAAAAGCCAAGGTCTGACGTTCGACAAAGTGATCATCGACGCGGCACGTGCTTTTGCCGCCGGACAGGTGTATGTGGCGCTGTCCCGTTGCCGGACGCTTGAAGGTATCGTGCTCTCGTCGCCGCTCGATTATGTGGAACTGGACAACGACCCTTCCGTGCTGCGTTATACCGACAGCCAGCCGTCCGTAGAGACTGTCAATCAGGCACTTCCGACGGCGCGCAAGGAATACGAGATACAGCTGTTTAGCGCGCTTTTTGACTTCCATCGGACGCTTTCATTGGTCGAGCAGATGCGCAGGATGTCTGCCTCGAAAGTGTCGTTCAACGCCGAGACGCTGCCGTTCTTGGAGGGTCTGCAACCCGTTTTTACCGAATGGCAGGGCATCGCTGATAAGTTCCGACCACAACTGACCAAACTGCTGCTTTCTGCCGACAAGACGCGTTTGCGTGAGCGTCTGCATGCCGCGTGCGAGTATTTCGTGCCGCTGATGGAGCCTGTCGTGCAGCGGATAGCCGACCATCCCTGCCGAAGCAAGAACAAAGCCGATGTGTCGGATTTCGAGCCGCTGCTGAGTGACTTGTTCTTAGTCCTGCACGAGAAGATGCATCTGATGCAATCGTTGCTCCAAACGGACTTTCCATCATCCGAATCGCTGCTCCAGGCCCGCAATACGTTTGTCGCTCCAATGGACGATTTGCAGCCGCTCATGGAGAAGCCGAAGAAAGTGACGAAGGGACAAAGTACAAAGGACAAAGGGACAAAACCAACGAAACGTCCTGCCAAAAACGAAATTCGCCCGGATGCGATAGATGACATGGCATTGGAAGCCATGATTCACGACATGTTAGAGGAAGGCAAGCCCTCGTCTTATCTCTTGGATTTCATCAAGATGATGCGTAAGAAGCCCGCGCAGGACAAGCCCGCCCAAGGCAAGCCCACAACTTCATCGCCATCCGCCTCGCAAGCCGGTGAGCGTTGGATGGCGGAAGATGACCTGCGTCTCCGCGAACTGTTCCAAGAAGGCACACCCATAGCGCAATTAGCCAGGGATTTCAACCGCACGTATGGTGCCATCCGTGCCCGCCTCAAGAAATTAGGCCTGATCGAATGAGTCTTAACCGACTAATGCCATTCTTCCCTTTTCGGCGCAGACCTCCGGCTCGTCTTTTTTGACCGACCGATGACCGAAACACAAAAATCTCTCCGGAAATCGAAAATCTACGATTTTCCTTGCACATGTCCGAAAATTTTCGTACCTTTGCACGCAATTTTGCGTGCGGGGCGCAAACCGAGACAAATAATTAGACAACACATACATGGATAATCTTAAATCAACATCATTTGCAAACATCAATCTAAAGGATCCTTTCTTTGACTCCTTGCGTGCCAATTATGATGGATTCGATGATTGGTTTAACAAGAAGGCTTCGTCTGGAGCTAAGGCTCTTGTGTATTACAACGATGCTGCGCTATTGGATTTCTTATATGTGAAAGAAGAGAATGAGGCGTTACAACTAGACGGAGTCACTCTGCCGCCAAAGAAACGTCTCAAAGTCGGTACTTTCAAAATAGAGCGTAGAGGCACCAACCGGGGCGAACGCTTTATGAAAAGGATATTAGACATTGCCATCATCCATGATTTTCCCGAAGTCTATGTTACGATGTTTGACAATACCGATGAGTTGATGCATCTGCGCCAATTCTTTGAACGGTATGGTTTCGTTGAGGTCGGCAGAAAGTCACATGCCAACGGGCGCAGCGAGAGTGTTCTGCTGCGGGACATGACTTCGCACACAGGCGATATGCTGCAAGACTATCCCTTTGTTGACAGAACGCAGGGAAAGAAATATCTGCTTGCTATTAAACCGGAATATCATACCAAACTGTTCCCTGACTCTATCTTGAAGACCGAACACTACGACATTTTGAAGGATGTTAGCCCGACCAATAGTATCAACAAGATTTATATTTGCTGGATGAAAGGAGTCGATCAACTTAAATCGGGCGACAAACTGATTATTTATAGAACTTCAGATGGAGTCGGAGCGGCAAGGTATCGCAGTGTAGTCACTTCGGTTTGTTCCGTTTTGGAGGTTAAGACAATCAGAGATTTTGCTGATATTGATGAGTTTGTGCAATATACCAACCGCTATAGTATTTTCAATGAAACAGAATTGAGAAAGTGGTATCATTCTAAGCCACATTTTGTAGTTATTAAAGTACTATACAATCTCGCCTTCCAAAAGAAGGTTATCAGAAAAGAACTCATTGAGCAAATTGGATTGCCGGCTGATGCTTATTGGGGCTTTATGCCGCTTACCGAAACGCAGTTTAATGACATATTAAATTTAGGAAATGCAGATGGACGCTATATTATCAATTAAACCCGTTTATGCCAATCAGATATTGGCGGGAACAAAAAAAGTGGAGTTCCGTAAACGGAGTTTCAAAGAGAAAGTACGTAGAGTGTACATCTACGCCTCTGTACCGGTTAAACAGATTGTGGGTTATTTCACGTTTGCAGAAATTGACGAGGACACACCGGCTAATTTATGGGAGAAATACAAAGATGTCGGAGGTATAGCGAAAGAGGACTTTTTCAGTTACTACGCGAAGAATGATATAGGTTGCGCTCTCGTAATCGAATCAGTCACTCCGTTTAAGCAAGGAATAAGCCCAAATGATTTCATTGATGACTTCGTTCCTCCCCAGTCCTATGTCTATTTAGAGTTGAATGAGGACAAAGGATAGGAGGAGAATAATGTAACAAGAAGATAATCAAGCCAGAAATTGGACATTTAAATACATCAACACGATATGGAAACCATTATTATTGGTCAAGGTTACAACATTGAGGAAGATACCTCTGTTGGAAAAGAGTTAATTAAACAATTTGAGTCTAACGTGTATAGTAACTTTACTTGCTTAGTTGCGTTTGCAAGTTATGGAGGAGTGTCTGCCTTAACTAAGTATATCGAAGAAGGCAAGTCAAGAGGTATGAATATTAAGGTTGTCCTTGGTATAGACCAGAAAGGAACTTCCAAAGAAGCATTGGAAGAAGTTCTTTCGTGGAACGTAGATGCGCGCATCTTCCACACTTCTTCGAAAAACATCTTCCATCCAAAAGTATATTTGTTTGAGAATCGTGACATCTTCACATTAATTGTTGGCTCGAATAATCTTACAGTTCCTGGTCTCGTCCAGAATATAGAGTGCTCTCTACTGATAAAAGACACCGTAGATCCGTCTTCGGTACATAAAGACTTCTATAGATATTGGAAGGGCATTTTAGATGGAACCGAAACCAATCTTTACGAGGTAACGCAGGAATTGATAAATGATTTGTTCGAGAAAAAGTATATCTTGTCAGAGAGTGAAAGAGCTGAGCGATACGATAATGGAAGCGATGAGGAAAAGCCGACAAGCAGTAAAACATCAATCTTCAAAAGAGCAGCCATACAATCGCTTCCATCTGGATTTAGACCTCAACGTCGTGTTCGCGTAAAAAGCAAGAATAAATCAACTTCAAAGAAAGCGGCACCTGATGAAGAATCTTTGTTCATCGGAGAGGAAGTCCTAATCGCGGAAATTGGAGGTGGACCTCGATGGAAGCAAGTGAACTTCCCCGTTACTATATTTGAAGATTTCTTTGGGGCAGAAAGGGGGAATAATAATTACAACATACAGTTGATGAATATAGCCAAAGATGGCACACTCGGTGATGTTGAGATACGCCAAGCCGTTTCAGTGAAAAGCCGAAACTATCGATTTGAAATTAAATGTGCAGAGACTGAAGGAACATACCCAGGTGATAGTAAGAGACCTATTGGATTATTTGTAAAACTTGATAATGGAGAGTTCTTATATCAAGTTCTTTTGTATGGTGACAAAGGATATAAAAATATAAAGAAATATTTGTATAAGGAAAGCAAAAATGCGCCACGCGAATTAAAGCGCGCCATAGTGCATGTTGAAGCTATTCATGCTATATACCCGGAATTTATTATTTAATATGCAATACCACTTTAGAACATTAAATTATCTTGGCAGCAAACTACGGCTTCTCAATTTTATTGAGGAGAACGTACGTAAAGTCACTCCGGATGGGGCAGGAGTTTGCGATTTGTTTGCTGGTTCTGGGTGTGTGTCATATTGTTTATCGCGTCTCTATCCTGTTGTTGCATGCGATATTCAGGCTTATTCCGCTACAATTTGTAATGCTCTATTGCAAAAGGATGATATTGATCTTCCAACTATTAAGTCTATTATATGTGCGACTGAATCAGATGAAGCCTCTAAACTACAGAAATGTTTTGCTTCTCTTATTGAGTTGGAAGAAAACGCTATTGCTAACAAAGACTTAATTACGTTGACGGACATATTGGAGCATGGTTCAGTTGAAGCATATGATTTGGCGGATGGCAAATCTTCTTTGACTTCTCTTCTTGTACAGGCATGTAAGAATTTACGTAATTCTAATTTATGGAATGAGAAATCACTCATCAGTAGATATTATGGGGGAGTATTTTTCTCTTATCGCCAAGCCGTCTATATGGATATCCTTTTGGATATCATTAACAGAAAAGAGAATGCGAAAAACAAAGATACTCTCTTAGCCGCATTGTTAAGTACCGCGAGTGATATGGTGGATACCGTTGGAAAACATTTTGCCCAACCAATTAAAGCACGCGATTCAAAAGGCAAAATAAAAGCAACCGTGTACAATAAAGCGGTAAAGGACAAAACCATTGACACGGTTAGCCTTTACAAAGAGTGGCTGCTCAAATATATTGCGTTACCCAAAGGTGATTTCAATAACACAGTCATACAAAGCGATTACATGCAATGTTTACAGACATTGCCAGATAATGTTAAAACGGTATATGCCGACCCACCATATACAAGAGATCACTATAGCCGGTTTTATCATGTTCTTGAAACAATGGTATTAAGGGATTCTCCTGAATTATCAACAGTTAACATTCATGGAGTAACTCAAATTAGCAATGGACTATATCGCAAAGATCGCCATCAATCACCATTTTGTATCCGCAGCCAAGCACCTGAAGCATTTCGAGAAATGTTCCGTATTGTGGCTGACACTGAGCGTAACCTGCTGCTATCATATTCGCCATACGATGAGACAAAAAAGACACACCCGAGAGTCGTTACAATGCAGCAACTCATTTCTCTTGCGAAAGAACATTTTACAAATGTTGATGTAATATCGGCAGGTCAGTTTACGCATAATAAACTCAATTCAACAAAGCATTTCCTTGAGGCGTCAGATGAGGCTGAAATGCTAATTGTATGCACTAATAATAAATGATTGAAGAAAAACTTACATATATACCGGAGTTATCCATAGGTGGAAAAGAATGTAAAAATCTGCTTATTCGGGGAAATAATAAAGATGTGCTTCCTGAACTAGTTTCTAAATATAGTAACGGAATAAAGTGCATCTATATAGATCCTCCCTATAACAATGGAGATTCTTACCATTATTATAACGATAATGCCACCCAATCTTCATGGTTACAGGATATTAGGACTGTACTAAGAACATTAAAGTCCTTACTTAGTAAAGACGGAAGCATCTGGATTTCCATTGATGACAAGGAAATGGCTTATCTCAAGGTAGAGGCAGATAAAATCTTCGGTCGTGAAAATTTTGCTGCAACAATTATTTGGCAGCAGAGAAAAACACGAGAAAACAGAGCTATCTTTTCGTATAACCACGAATATATCCTTGTGTACGCGAAAAACATTAACGCATTTAAGAAATCAAGAAATCTGCTGCCTGTAGATGAGGATTTCATAAAATCAAAGTACAAAAATCCGGATAATGATCCAAGAGGACCTTGGCAATCTGTATCAGCGAACGTACAAGCTGGTCATGCTGTACCAAGTCAATTCTACACTATCGTGGCTCCCAATGGAACAAGACATAACCCGCCTAAGGGACGTTGCTGGGTGTATAATGAAGAAAGAATGCGCCGAGAAATAGCTGAGAACAATATCTGGTTCGGTATAGATGGTAATAATACACCGCGAATTAAGAAATTCCTTTCAGCTGCAAAAGTTGGTCTTACTCCAGAAACATTATGGACTGGTTCTGAAGTGGGTACGACTGATAGTGCGAAGAAACATCTGTTAACTCTATTCCCTAATGGAGACAAAGTGTTTGATACTCCCAAACCGGAAGAACTAATTAAACAAATTTTGGACATTGCTACAAATGAAGAAGATTATGTTTTAGATTGTTATTTAGGATCCGGGACAACTGTCGCAACAGCCCATAAGATGAATCGACATTATATCGGTATCGAAATAGGAGACCAAATGACGGATTTAGTAGTAAGTCGCCTTAATAGTGTGATTAGTGGTGAAAATGGAGGAATATCTAAAAGTGTAAATTGGCAAGGTGGCGGAGAGTTTGCATTCTATAAGTACGAGAAACGTGTAGAAGCGGTTGATGGCAACTTAAGATTTAGTGTGTCTTCACAACCGGTGCTCAAACATTATAAACAATTAAATCTCTTTGAAATACAACAGCAGTATCCAGAACATATAGTTAAAAATATCGGATTGAGTACGCAAGATAAACAAACACTCACAGATATTAGAGGCATACAGGTCGATTTAGCTCAAAACTGCTTAATTAGTTTAGTCAAGGCAGATAGTATGGAGCAATATCTTGATCAGTCTGCCAAGATTTACTACACAGGAAAGAAATTTCCACATACGATTGCCCTAAATAAGTTATACTATTTTATGCCATATTTTAATAAAAAGGGGATAAGAGACCTCTATTTCATTAAAATAGCACGTGTTGGAACACGAAAAGAGGGGCAACCGGATAATGATCCAAATGATTTGCGCTTGGTATTTGAAATTGAATATGTTGGGCAGCTGCTTTCGGACTACATGATGGTAAGTCTCGATATTTGGCATGTGTTCACAGATACTACATTGGATGCTATAGTAAACTTTTCAAGAAAACAAAAAATAAAAACTATAAGTTTAGCGTAGTAAGCATAAGAACAAAGACTATACTAGTTTAACAAGATTTAACGAAATAAATAGAATGAAGATTTGAATAACGATGGATTTCTACAATAAAGATAATTATACTTTAGAAGATATTGAGAACCTTATAAAAAATGAGGTCGAGGAAAGTTTATATCTTGATTACAAGGAAGCAAGAGCTTTGGCTAAAACGGACAAGGCACGTTTAGATATTACAAAAGATGTTTCTTCGTTCGCCAATTCTGATGGTGGCATTATAGTTTATGGAGTATCGGAACAAGGAGCAAAACCTAAAGAAGTTACACCAATTGATGGTAGAGAACTTGCGAAAGAATGGTTGGAAAATATAATACAACAAATTCAACCAAGAATAGATGGCATAAAGATATTCCCGATTAGAATTGAAGGCGACATCTAGAGGTCTATATATGTTGTGCAGATCCCAAGAAGTGCTAATGCCCCTCATATGGCAAAAAATCATTGCTACTATAAGCGCATTAACTTTGAATCTGTCCCAATGGAAGATTATGAGGTTAGAGACACGTTTAATAGAGTAACAACTCCTAATTTAGTGATTGAAAACTGCTCAATATATGTTGAGGAAGAAACACGTGATCATATAACATATCATTTATCAGCTGCAGTGTTAAATAGAGGGAACCGTGCTTGTGAGTCATATAAATTGAATTTCTATATTAATAATGCTCAATACTGCAATATAGCCTACAAGACATTAGAGGAGAAAAACTCATACACATTATTTGATGATAACAGAATAAAGTTGAGCTCAGCTTCACAAATGCCAATCTTTCCGAATGAAAAGATAGATATGGGGCATTTTCATATAACAATCAAAAAGCAATATCACGATGCATTTTTGCAAAATCTTGTAATCGATATGATTTTATATTATGTTGGAGGACAGGAAGACCTTGCTTTTATTCCTTTTACGAAGAGATTTATTGAAGGACGCGAGAATATTATCAAAGCATTAAAGGCAAGAATAATATAACAATATGGGAAAAACAGTTACAACATATTTGATTGACGGAGATCCGAAAGGAACTCAATATGTATTCATCAGTAATAAAATTTGTCAAATGTACGTTATTCCGCGTTCTAATCTTTCTATATTGAACGAACGACAGGAGTTACAGACGCCTGCATTTTATATTCTGTTGGGCGAGGATGAGGCAACAAAACCCAAGGCATACATCGGAGAGACTGAGAATTTCCGTGAACGAGTAAAAGATCACGACAGTAAGAAAACGTTTTGGCAAAAGGCATTGTTATTCATCTCCAAAGATGCTGCAATGACCAAAGCCGATGTGCAGTATTTAGAGCATCGGGCTATAGCTGAAGCAAAAATCGCTAATACATTTGTTCTTAACGAGAACAAGCAAACGCCCAAGGCGCCCAATCTACCAGAATATAGAAAGGACGACATGGAAGGCTTCTTTGAGGATGTGCAATTTCTCACTTCTTTTATAGGTTGCAATATTTTTGATGTAGCAAAGCCAAAGGAAAAACATCTATTTCATACAAGTGGACGTGGCTGTGATGCCAAAGGTTTTTATGACGCAAACGGATTTACAGTGTTGAAAGGAAGCATTATTGCTAATTCATCGGTTCCTTCATTTTCTTGGAAAGAGAAACGTGATACACTTCTCAAAGATTACACAGTTAACAAAGATGAGAAGTTGGAACTTGTCTCGGATAAGACTTTCTCTAGCCCAAGTACAGCCGCAGATTTCTGCATAGGCAGTAGCAATAATGGTTGGCTCGTCTGGAAAGATAATAATGGTCAAACTTTGGATGCTGTATACAGAAAACAATTGGAATAAAATTCGCAAAGTTGAAGTAAGACCTTTACCCCAAAAGTGATATATTATCATTGCATATTTCAAAAAATATCCAAAGTCAACATAAAAGATGTAGATTATGATGTCATTAGCCAATTATATTGAATACGAAGAAATAGTTATTAATCAATTGAAGAATCAGTTTTCATCAGATGCCAATTTAAATAACTTCCGCACTCATTATAGATGGAAACATGATGGTGTTTCTTATGAATTTGATTTGGTTGTTTTAGATAATAACAACCAAATCGAGAAAGTGTACGAAATAAAAACACCCAAAGCCGTACGAACAAATATTAACTTTATAAAGAAAATTCTTCATCAATATAAGAATGCTACAAAAGCAGACGTTTACCTTGTATATCTAGGTGAGGATGACAATCAACTGAGGATTATTCCATTGACGGACTTAAGTATAGAGAGTCCCAAAAATGATTCGAAAAAATTTTATGTGAAATCATTCTCTGAGTTTTATGCTGCACTTAAGACGGCATGCAACGATGATAATGCGGAACTAAAATATTTTTTTAGGGGTCATTCAAAACATACATATAAACCTATTCCTAGTGTGTTCCGCAATGGTAATATTAAATACGAAAATCGAATGTATCATGAGGCCATACGGAAGAACACGTCTGCTTTCACTGAAAGTATGAGTACATTTGACCAATTGGTTAAAATGCAGCATTACGAATTGCCAACTCGTTTACTGGATATTACAACTAATCCGTTGGTCGCTTTATACTTTGCATGCAAAGAAAATGAAGATGACGATGGAGAATTACTGATTTATCCCATGATGAATGAACAAATAAAATATTATGATAGTGATTCTGTATGCATATTATCCAATATAGCAAAACTTCCTGCGGATTTTATATTTACGAAAGACAAAGAATATTTAGTTTACGATATTCAACAAGACAAACCCAACTTTAAAGGGAAATATTTAAAAGCGGAAGCCACCCATAAAGTTTTTTGCGTTATGCCAAAATTAAATAATGAAAGAATTATTCGTCAACAAGGTGCATTTTTTATTTTTGGGATGGGATCTTCTAAAGAGAAACCTGCACAGATCACTGATGAACCTATCAAAATACGAATAAAAGCGGCAAGCAAAAAAGATTTTATAAAAGATCTTCAAATTCTTGGAATCAACGAGGCGGCATTGTTCCCCGAAACAGATAAAATAATGAAGCAGATAAAAACTGAAATAAACTCCTAGCTAAACAAACTCCTACTAGTATGACTTGAACAAAATGTAAACGTCTATTAAATTTTATAGTGTTTCTATAAATCGTCCGCGAGTAACGGGCGATTTTTTATTTCCTCACACCATTCGCAAGAAAAACACATATTTTCGCACACTTTTATTCAAGAAAATTTGCTCAATTAAAAAATTTATTGTAATTTTGCTGCGAATTTTGAAAAAGAAATTAAAAAGAAATCAAAAATAAAATGATTGGAGAAGTAATCAACGCTAAAGATTATAGTCTTAAACCTAAGGCTACAATTCAACAAACAGGCAAAACAGGATTTAATACAGATGCCATTGAGCAGCTCAAAATC